>Ga0114971_10000266_pt1 | contig 33369 bp, 27 predicted proteins | sample M_140625_MF_Meta_FD_87320 | JGI IMG/M metagenome (GOLD analysis project Ga0114971, IMG submission 87320) | Freshwater microbial communities from Lake Montjoie, Canada to study carbon cycling - M_140625_MF_MetaG | ecosystem: Environmental > Aquatic > Freshwater > Lake | place: Lake Montjoie... | reverse complement strand
TTGACCCTGTCCTTGTGGTTGTGCTTGACCCTGTCCTTGTGGTTGTGCTTGACCCTGTCCTTGTGGTTGTGCTTGACCCTGTCCTTGTGGTTGTGCTTGACCCTGTCCTTGTGCTTGACCCTGTCCTTGTGCTTGACCCTGTCCTTGACCAGTTTGAGCTTGTCCTTGACCCTGTGGTTGAGCTTGTCCTTGACCCTGTGGTTGAGCTTGTCCTTGACCTTGTCCTTGACCTTGTCCTTGTGGCTCTTCAAAATCAGCATCCTGTGCTTGACCTTGTTCTTGACCCTGTGGTTGAGCTTGTGGTTGAGCTTGTGGTTGAGCTTGTTCCTGACCTTGAGTTTGTGCCTCACCTTCAGTTTGTACCTGAACTTGTCCTTGACCCTGTCCCTGAACTTGTCCTTGAGCACCACCCATTAAAGCGTTTCCAGGAATCTTCTCAACGTCTGTATTGTTAAGAGTTATGTATTTTACAATCTCTTCTGCGATGTCAACATCACCGAAAAACTGACGAAGATTTTTTCCTGTAGTGTCTTTAACTTTCTTAACATAAGAATTGATTAAAGATTGTGGAATATCGATCATAGTTTTAACCTTATAGATATCGTTCACTTGAAGAACAGCTTCGCTGATTATTTCTTGTCTGTTTTTCTGAACTCTAAAACTTTCAAATTGTCTGATATGTTTCATGTTTTGGTTTAATTTTTTATATAGTTATATATTAAGTAAAAAATATCGTTTTTTTTCACTTTTTAAAATTCCATTGAAGTATATTATATTGAATACCAACACCTATTTGAATACCAGTTGCCGGTATAAATGTAATAGGATTCAAGCTTATTCCATAACCACCATAGATTCCTAAGCCCCATCTTTTTGGTGGAAAGTATTTTTTCAATACATCCGATTTCTTAGGATCTATAAGAGCACCATCTAATTTAGAAACTTTAAATCCAGGATAATCACTTTTAACAAAGATTTCAAGAAGTCCATCTTTATTTTCAGTTAGTCCTGTTGACATACCCATACTAAACTCATCTTTAATTATCTTCATTTTAGAAGTAGATAATTTGAATGTACTATCAACATATATGTCAAAATTACCTTCAATTAGTCTATAATTTTCCAACGAATATTTATTGTTCAAATTCCATTCAAAATTTTGTGTAAAGGTATTACCATTCCATTTACCAGGATTTGTAGATTTTATTTCAATGTAAGTAGTATCATGTACTACTTTTACTACGGTTTTAATAACAACTAATGGATTGTCTTTTAAATTTTTAACTTCGTTTGCCAAATCAACATTTAAACTTTTTAAATCCCCATTTTCAGAAATAAGAGCACCCTTTTCATAAACCAAGCGACCGGTCTTATCTTTATATGTTCTTAAAGAATCATTTAGTGTAAATACATTTTGTTTAAGTGTGTTTATCTGACCACCATTTTCATTACATGATCTAAGAAATAAAAACAGAAACAATATACTCAAAGCTAACAATATGTTTCGTTGATGTGAAGTTTTCATATTTTATATAATATTTTATTTTATATATCAAAATATTATATATATATTTGTAAAATAAAAATATTCTTATGCAATATAAAAGACTTATCTGTTTTGACTTTGACGACACGTTATTCCACACACCACTCCCTGAGATAGGGAAAGAAGTTTGGAAAGAAAAAACCGGAACAGAATGGCCTCATAGAGGATGGTGGGGTAAACCCGAATCTATCAATGATGAGATATTCGACATCCCAAAGAACGAATGGACTTACCAAAAATATCTGGATGCAGTAGCTGATCCAGATGCTTATGTTATTTTAGCAACAGGAAGATTAGATAAAGTACCTGGAATGAGAGATAATGTAGAAAAAATTCTTAGAGATAATAATATAGAATTTGATGAAGTACATTTAAACTGGGGTAGTGATACATTTATCTTCAAATGTAATCTATTAGAGAGAACAATTAAAAAATTGGGAGTAGATGAATTGAAGTTCTATGATGATAGAGCCGAACATTTACCAAAATTTGTAGAGTGGGCCAAAGACCAAGATTTTAAAAGTGAAATAGTGGATGTTGTCAACAAAATATCGACAACTATTCAAGGATCGAGTATATAATAAAAATATAACAAAAAATAAGATAAAATCTATGACTAAAATTAAAGAACAGGTAGAATCAAAGGTTGAAGAAATTCTTTCAAAACCTTATCGAATTGATTTACATAATGATGACTATAATTCATTTGATTGGGTAATAACATGTCTTATGAAAATATGTGATCACGAAGAGGATCAAGCAAATCAATGTGCACATATAGTACACTTTAAAGGTATATGTGACGTGAAATACGGAGATTATGATACAATCTCTACAATGAAAGAAAAATTAAAATCTGCAGGTCTTTCAGTAACAATGGAAGCAAACTAATTAGCCAATTAAATAATTGGCTTTTTATTTTTTATTAAACCAATTTATTCCATTTGGATTGGAACCAGAATTTGTAATTTTGTTTCGTGATATAACTTGTCTCCTAACATTAAGAAGTTGACCATAATCAACACCCTGTACATAATCCAAATTTCTCATACATTCATTTACATAGCTCATAAACTCTTTGGGACTATTTTTATTACCCCATTCCTCAACCATCTCCTTAAACTCTGATTTTGAGAATATAGAAGTTGCGTTAACAACCGTCATTACCGTATCATCATGTCCCACATCCGCGGCATATCTTACATTACCCGCAGTGGTGACGTGTTTGACAAAAGTTGTTATTTCTCTGATATTATCTTCATTCGTGATGTTAAATCCTCTACTATACATAAGCTCTTGATAGTCTTTAACCATCATGTTCTTATTCTCACCGACTTTTAAACCAATTTTTTCTTCGGTTGAATCGATTCTATGTTTATACCTAACAAATACGGAAGAACCATAATTATTGTTTCCTTCAAATACATGTGGCATCTCTGCCAATAGTGTATTTCCATAGTTGTTAAGCTCAAGAACCACTTTTACATTCTCAGGATTCAAATATTCAAACACTATAAGATAAAGAAGTTCTGCAAGCTGCTTTACTGATACAAAATTATTTCTATAAATACCAACCTGTTCGAGTCTAAAAAAATCTGTGATGGATTTATATTTGTGCTTTTGTGTTTCTATAAGATCCACCGGTTTTTCAGAAACTTTGAATATATTGATGATAGAGTAATCTTGTCCAAGCCCCTCTGATATATCGACCGAAAGAACATATTTATATTCTTTTCTTTTCAAAGGTATGTGTGCCTCATCATCATCAACCCATTTAAGATCCTCATACAAAAATCTTAATTTATTCTTAAACTCAAAAATCTCTTCATATACATAATTCTTCTTCGATTTCAAAAGGTCATCTATTATGGATTCATTCAAAAGTGACTTACTCGAATTGATGAATCTAAGACCATACTCTTGGTTAAATGCATCCTCACCACCAATATCTTTCACAACCTCATCTTTCCAGGTCGTCAACTCTGCAATTGCTAATATAGAAGTTTCAAATCCATTTTTGTCAAGAAAATAAAGTGATTTCACCTCTTCGTCTGTACACTTATCATTGTTGAATACATGTATAACATCCTTTTGTTGGTCCAGGTTGAATTCAATCTTTGTATCCGTAACCAAACCAAATTGATCTTGTACCAATTTGAATATTTCGTCTTTATTAACACCATACTCATAGAGCTTGTGGTGATTAAGTCTTATATAAGTGACAAATCTACCAGGAACCTGATACCAATAAACTCTCATCGGCCTGTAGTTATTCTTCATCGGATCACCATCAGGTCTTTCAGCATCTGTTAATAACCTATGAAATAAGTTCATACCATTTGGTGTTGATGTAATGATAATCTTTGAGTTTTGTACTGCAGAAACCGTTGGGAATGCTGCCGTATAGTATGGCTCAATAATATTTGAAGGAATGTGTGCAAACTCATCTAAGTAAAGAACATCAATGGTAAAACCAATCGCAGGAGTCTTAGATCTAGCAGAAGTTTTGATTCTACAACCATTCTCAAATGTAAGTGATTTTTGATTCCATGTTTTTACACCTGGTTTTAAAAAGAATGGAAGTAAAGTATAGATTGACTTTACTTTATCAACAATCTCAATTGCAGTATCGCCTTTGTTGGCAACAATCATACAATTCTTATCATTGGCAAATAATATTGTGTGTAGTATGAAAATTGCAGAAGATACAGTTTTCCCAACCTGCCGCGACGCCATAAGTATATTAAACCTATTATTGACAAAATTATCTAATATTTCCTTTTGGTAATCTCTAAGAGTTATTGAACCAACCGATCCGTCTTCTCTTTTTGTCTTACAATACTTCTCAGTAAAGTAATGTATATCTAATGCACATCTTACGTATTCTTGTTGTTCTTCGGAAGTCATTCTAAAAGAGACACCAGCTCTTCTAATACCGACCTCACTCTTCATCCAAGGATTCTGATATCTCTTAACGACTATACCATCATTTATTTTATCAGTTGCTTCATCGACAAATTTGGTGGTAAAAATCATCTGCCTTTCGGTCTCGTTTGCCTTTACAGCCATATAGTGTTTTTGTTTTTTGTATATATAAAAGGGTAAAAGTGGAAAAAATACACTTTTTTCTATTTATATATACTATATGGGAAGGAAATCAGGTGTCAACAAGCTAAAAGTGGGTTTCTCTATTGATATAGAGACCTATAAAGAGTTCGAGCAGTATTGCGAAGAGAACTCTATAAACAAGTCTAAACTAATAGACAAGATATTAAAAGGCTTCTTGGAAAAGGAGGATGCCAAACTTACCAAAAATAATTATGTTTAAACATGTCTAAAGAAGAAAACGAAAAAAATAGAATAAAGCACGAATTTGATGAAATACAATCAGAAAATGGAGACTTTGATTTTTCTAAACACCTAGCTAGACCAGAAGACTTACCGGATTTAGGTGAGATAGAAATATATGATTATGACTCGGATTTGACCGTAGCTAGTCAACAGGCAATGGATGTATTAGAACCACTTGTAGATCTATATCTTGGTGATGTACCTAAATTAAAAGATCATCCTTATATAAAAAGTAAAATGAAAGAAGACGCAATGGTATATGCAGAGGCCATATTTTTGACAAAAATGACTAGAAAGAATCTTCTTTCACAGATGAGACAAGTAGATAATGGTGATAACTCCGCAAGAATGCATGAAGTTGTTAATCAGACCGTAGGTCAGATAAGAGAAAACGCAAAGTTTCTTTCGGGACAGAAATCAGAGCTTGAAAAGTTCTACAAAACTCTAAGAAAAGATTTAGGATACAGCGAAATAGAACAGGAGACACCCACAACCAGCGAATCAGAGATAAAAGGTCCAGAAGGAGAGGTGACAACAAATCGTGAATTGAATGAGATGATTAAACTAGCAATGTTGAACAAAGCTCAAGATAAGAACAAATAATTATTTCTTAAAGTTGAATCTTTCAAAAGTTCTTATAAGATTGTGATATTCCAATAATACCTTTGTTTTAGAGAATCTTTTAATCTTATTAGGACTTACCTGATTTACATAAAGTATTGTTTCTGATTTAAGAAGTTCTTTTATACTAGACTTTATACTAGATTCACTATTGTCGATAATAAGCTGAAGTAACTTGTTACCGTCTATGGCAAGACTAATAGTATTTTCATCATCTTCATAGAATTCAACCTCATCATATTTTTGAAGTTCTTCTTCAATAAATTTATCTCCCTCAGTTTTCATCCCAATAAGATGTTGAATAAGAAGTCTTACCTTTTTGTGAGCAACTTCATCCTGATCTCTATTATAGAAAGTATCTGATATAAAATAATATTTTTTGACAAATAAACCAATCTTCTCAAGATTTTTCTCAATCTTTTTAATTATCTTCTCATAGTTGTTTTTAGTGTTCTTTGAACAAATAAAATATATATCATCTGTCGTATTTTTAAGATGTGCTAAATTTTCTATGTTTATATCATAATCAAGAGTTTCTATTATATCAGGATTCATATACTCCTGCATAGAAAACATAAGATTAGTTATATTTATTTTTAAATTTTTACATTTGATTTTTATTGTGTTCATTAATTCTTCTGGTATCCAATAGGTCGAGCCGCCAAAATATATTGAATTATTTTGACTTTTATAAATACCATTCTTTATTAAATTAAAGTCAGATTTTGATATTTTAATAATAGGAACTTTAGGATTGAATTTATCGACTATCCATACTTTACTATCCATGACCAAAATGGTCTCTATGTCAAAGAAATGTGCTTTCATAGTCTAAAATTCGTAATTTTGTATTTTATCTCATGTGGTTTTCCATCAAATCTACTACCCTCATATTCTTTATCGGTCCAAGTTATACCAGCACTTAGTTCATTATCAAAACTTCTACACTTTGCACAATTTTTTGGAGGCATCATTTCACCATCCACTTCAATCATCTCATGTTCATGATAAAAAAAAGTTGCTTTACACCAAGGACTTTTACATATTTCTGTTTCCATATTATTATATATTAAAAAAGAAAACCCATCATTTGATGGGTTTTCTTTTTTTTTATTTTATCATGTTTTTGCTTAACGCAAAATCATATAATGTAGGTAAGTCTAAATACTTACAATAACCATTTCTTATTTCTTTAAGTTTTTTATTTCTTTTAACTATATTAAATATTAGCATTCCAAATTCTTCTTGAAAATCAAGATAACAATCACACCATGGTCTATTATAATTTTCCAATGTTCTCCATTCGGAATATCCACCTGTAAGCCAAAATAACGACTTTTCGGGAGTTATTTCTTCTACATTGATACCATCTAATTCGATATCCCATATTCCATCATTCCAATCCACTTTCCTCATCAATAAGGCAACTGCTTCTGCTATGTCACTGGTCAGTTCGTTTCCGATTTCGAAGAAGTATGTTCCTTCTTCTTTCGTTACTCTAACAATCCCGTTGTTATAAACATCGTTATTGCCTACAGACTTTAGAGCTAGTTTTCTCCTTTTCATACTTTGTTTGTTTATTTTTTAAATCATAATCTGATTCCGTCTTCCCATGTTCCATCGAAGTTTCCGTTTTCGAAGATTCCATTTTCCCATTTTCCGTGAAAAGATCCGCCTTTGAATATACCATAGTGCCAATTTCCAGAATAGAAGTCGCCACTGTGCCAAATTATAGTTTCTTTCTTAAGCTCAAGTACCGCGTTTTCAAACTCGGAATCTATAAGCCAGTAAAATTTATTAGATTGTAGTATTTGATTTATTTCTCTTTCATTGGTAAAAACCTTACCATTTTGTTTTAATTCTAGATATCTCATCTTTTGGAGATTTTTTTTTATATGTTATATATTTAATTTCAGTTAAAGAAAAAACACAAATCGGCTTAATAGCGGATTTTTTAAACTATTGAAAAAATAATTTTTAAAAGTCTTGGTTCTAAAGGATAAAATCGATGTTAAATTTTATTAACAAAAAAGTCCCGAGTTTTAAACCCGGGACTACACACACAAACAACTACCTAAAACTATTGATTATCTAATAAATCTTTTTCTTCTGCAGTTATAGAATCTATTCCATATTTGAATATCTTTTCTAAGATTGCATCTACTTCTAAAACAACAGGTAAATCTTGTTTAACAACATCTTTAACAACATCTTTAACATAAACAGAATCTTTTCGAGACTCTAAGTTATGCAACTTTGAATCCATAGATAGAGTTCGTATATCATAACCTTCTGCAAGAAAAGCTTTGTAGTTTCTAAGAGCTTGTTCAGTTTTTGGCATCTTTGGAGTTTTCACCGGTTTGATAGCCTTTATTTTATCTTGATCTTCTTTAGAAAGAGAAGCAAAGTCTGTACCTAAACGAAAGAAACCACCGATAATAAAAGCAACAATTTTACCTTCTAAAATCCAGTACATAGATACTTTTGTTTCTGTTTTTCTTCTATAAAGTTCTTCAAAACCTATAAAGTAAGTCTCACATACCGCAAACAGTTGTTGAGAGCTCAATGATGTCAAGTTTATGCAGATTATTTTATCGAAGTTAATTTTCATAGTTTCTGTTTGTTTGTTTTACAAATATAAGACATTTATTCTAATACCACAAATTTTATTTTGCTTATTTATAAATATTAATCTTTTCAGATACAAATATACAAAGAAAATAGAGATTAAACATTTAATATATAAACAAAATATAATCATAATTTACATGAAATATCTTATCAAAAGAAACGACTTCCTAAGAGGAGCAAAGAGATTAGATGAAAAATCTGAATTTTTAAGAGACTCCAAAATAGCAGGAAACGAATTATACCAACAATTAATAAAAGAAGATGGTTGGGGTAGTCATGGAAATGATGGATCAGGTTCAGGACCAATGGCAAACGACATCGGATGGCATGATTCATTAGTTGGTAGATTACTTAATCATCTAGTAAGAAAAGCAAAGGTTGCAAACAATCTTAGAAGAATTAAAAATGTTGTAGAATCTCTAAAAGGTGAATTTGTTAGACTTGAAGCAGAAGGTGTTGCGATTAAGATGCAGGCCGAAGAAAGAGCACAATTTATAAAAATAAAAATAGCTAATTTTTTTTATGAACTGAAAACTGCAGTTGAAAATGGTGAGGAAACACCAATAATAATAGGACTTACTGAAGTTGCTTTAACAAATGTTGAATTACTGAAAGATGATGAAATTGATAAAGTAATAAAAGACAAACTTGAAACAGAGCTTAAAGAATTTTTAGAATATTTAAAAACACTTAAAGATGATGAAGTTCCTGCACAAGAAGTTCCTGCACAAGAAGGTGGTGAAGAAGGTGAAGAAGGTGAAGAAGGTGGTGAAGAAGGTGAAGAAGAAGGTGAAGAAGATGAAGAAGAAGACTCATATTCAAAATTAGAATCAAGTATTCCAACTATGATTAAGAATCTAAGTGCACTTTACTATATCTTAAAAAATTACAAAAGTGTAAATCTTTTAAACTTCAACAAAAAAGAAGAGGCGGATGCAAAGAAACCAGTTCCTTATGTAACTGTAGCAGGTGATACAATAGAGTCGATACTGAAAAAAAACGAAGTAGACCAAAAGGGGCTTACTTTTTCAAGTGCAAATATTGATAAAATTTTTACCAAAAACGAACTAGAATTGAAAGCAACACTCGCTGCTGCTACGAAACTTAACACTAAAAAGGAAAAGATAACTTTACCTGCAGGACTTGAGTTAGTATTGGAGAAACAAGGTAATAGTGTGGATGGCAATAATGTCTATAAAGAAGAAGATCATTTGACTCAAGCATTTGGAAAATTAACAAAAGATATAACATCTCTTATAGATACTAAAGATGGAAAATTACCAATAAGTGCTGAGTTTATTAGAATATTATTAGAAAAACATAAAGAAGGAGACAACAAAACTCTTATAATGTCTTTATATGACAACATAAACAAATATTTAGTTGGTAACAAAAAGCAAACGATTCAAGAAAAAGATCCTTTATATAAAGAGTCTTATGAATATCTTATGCCAAAAATTGATAAAAATCCAAAAGGTGGAAAGATTGAAGTCGTTGCAGAAAAAATCGCAAGATTCTCAAAGAGAGCTTTACAGTTTGATGGAAAGAACCTTTATGGTGGCTTAGGAGAATTGGCAGACCCTCTTAAAAAGTTTGTAGAAACAATGAAAGTGTTGATGAAAAATCCAATTGTTAATGTTAAACCAGAGTATTCGGAACAAAGTGCAGTAAAGGAAAAAGAAAGAAAATACAATGTTGGTCAAAAATACATACACACCAATTCAAAAGGAGTTAAAAAAGTCGTGACTTTAGTGTCAAAGACACATCAAATGAAAAGAGGAGCTGACAAAAAGTGGGGAACGAAAGATGACATACAAATGGAACCTCGTGATTCAAAAGGAAGATACATAGATGTTGCTACAGACAAAGCAATGGTCTCTTTTCAATCAAAACACTCACAACTTTCACCTTATGTAGACCAAAAGGCAAGAGAGACTAAGTACAAAAAGGACGAGCTTATAAAAGATATAGAAAGTGCAACTAAAAAAGCATTAGAACTTAGAAAAACCGCACCAGAAAAGGCAGCGAAGATACAAGCAAGTATAGATAAAAAGAAAGCAGACCTGGACAAATTAGACGAATCGGTAAACGAAAGTGTTTACATCTCAAAATACATGGAGATACAAGCTGGAATGCGTGCTATTATGTCAGAGCTAAACGAAGCGTTGAAGAACAATAGTAAACCTACAGGAAGATTACTTAAATTCGACAGATTCATGTCTTACATAAAAGAAGCGGACGAACCAGTGACTCCAGAAGAGACTCCAGAAGAGACTCCAGAACCAGATACAGCGAGTGATCCGAGAAGTAATATGTCTAGAGTCGAAAAGATACAAGACTGGTTTAATAAAAAATGTATGACCGTAAAGGCATATACTTTAGAAGAAGCAGAATATACTAAAGTAATGGCAAACTTTGATAAATTATCGAAAGATAAAAGTGCGTTTACAATAGATGGATATGACCCTATCATAGAGATACTTAAACTTTTCAATAGAGCATACAAGCTTTATATGGTAAAGCATATATCTAAAAGAAGTACAGGGGCGGGAGTAAGTACCGATTCCGAATATACTCAGTTTGGAGACAAATGTTTTAGAAACGACAAAATATTCGATGTTTGGGAATTTGCAGTACAAGATATATTGAAAGATAGAAAATATCAGTTTATTTTTGACAAAAAGACACTACTTAAAGTTGGTGATGAATTGAGACCAAATGGTGGTGCTAATCTAAGAAAGTTCATGACCGACATGTTGGATGGAGAGACTCTTTACAAAACTAAAAGTGGATATGGTGAAGGTGGAAGAGGAGCACAAGCAACACTTTTAGACAGATACTTTGGTGCACCAGATGAAACAGATGCTAAAGGTGTTAAAGCGGCAACGGAAAATCCAGAAGTTGAAGAAAATGAGCGAATGGCAAAAAAATCCATGGAAAATGCAGTAAAAATAAAAACGACCAAAATTAGCGATTCTATAGCAGCGGATGGAACAACGGCAGAATATCCTATAGAGAAATCATATTTAATAGTAAAAGGGAAAAATGCTAAAGGTGAAGATGTAACAAGAATATTTTTTGTTCAGTGTATTTCAGGTCCGTTTGTATATCTACAATATACAAAAACTATAGGATCATTCATTAGATATTGGGACGGATTAGATGGTAAAAAAGAATTAGTGGAAGGTTCCATCCCAAATAATAGAAATACTACAAAAATCCATTATACTAAAATAGAAAAAAGAGATTTCAATACTCTTCTTTTAAAGCCTGGTAAAATATCAATTGGATATATTGACAAAGATACTCAAGTAGAAAACACAGAAGTTATAGATACACAAATGACATATTGGTTAACAATGGACAAAGATGGAAAAAATATTGTTTTTGATACAATAGTTAGTGGTGCTACAATAGGAACCGATGAAGATAAAAAGAAGAAACTAGTAAGTATACTAACTAAAGTATCACTTATTGATAGGGATATAGAATCACTTACCGTAAATAGACAAGATGTTATAATAAAAAATGCACCCACGAAATAAGATGAGATATCTAAAGAATTTCAAACATTTTGAGAATGTGGAGGTGGATGTTACAGACGAGCCTGATGTAAAACTCGCAAAAGAAGAAACTAACAATCTTGAGGAGGCATTAAAAGACTTTCCTGCAATAAAAGCAGAGTTAGATAAGGCATTTATGGAGATAAAAAGTGACAAAGATAATGAACTTCTAAATAAAAGAATAGATGAAATAAAGAAGAAATTTCCAAATAATCCATTCATAGAGGAATACACCCGTATGATGAACTTTCAGATTAGAATAAAATATGTTCAGGATGAATTATTAAAGTATAACGATGATCTTTATCAAAACGAAGAAGATCTTAAAGAGATAACAAATGCTAAAGGTGATGCATCACAGAAAACAAAAACTATAAATGATATAAAGTCTAATCAAAAAATAAAAACTCAGGAAATATCTGACTTAAAAAAAGAACTTGTAGAGGCAGAATCAAGTCTAAAAAGTAAAATGGGAGAAATAAAAGATGAAATGCAAGATTCTTCTAAAAAAATAACTTCTATTTGAGAAAAATAGAAAAATATCGCTTTTTACATTTTATATATAACTTAACTATAAAAAATTAAACTAAAAAATATGGCAATTCAAATTGGAAAATACAAAAGACCAGGAATATTCCTAGAGGAATATGATAATTCCGTTATCACTACTCCAGTTGTTGAAGGACTTACAAACTTGGTGATAGGTGTGTCAAAAAAGGGACCAGTTAATACACCGATAAGAGTTACTAATACGACAGACTTAGAAGTAATATTCGGTCAATTGGATAGAGGATTAGAAAGAAAAGGTTCATTCTTTCATAGAACCGTTTCTAAGATGTTGGAAGCTGCACCTGTTTATGCAATAAACTTATTACTTACTGATGATAACTTAGATGTTATTGAATATAAGTCATTATCTACTTCCGCAGACTACTTAAACGATATCGAAAGAGAAGGTCCTTACAGAAGATTTTTTGACACGACAGGTTTCTGGAAAAGAGATACTGAATCTTTCATCAATCTTACAAAAAATAACATAGGATATTCTGATAGAGCATTTAGTCTAACAAATTTATCTGATAAATACGCAACAGTATTTGTTTTCAAATCTGCAATTTCTGGATTTGATAGAACTCTTATCGATTGGTACGGTTCAGCAGATAAAATGCCTCCTTATATAGATGCTAATGATTATGCATCTGATTATATGGTTGATGTTTTAATTGTTGGTGGTGATTGGTCAGATTATAAAACTTTGGCAGTAGATTCTAGATGGAGTGCATATTTCAACTCTACAGGACTTAGAAAAGACAAAGTTAGAGAATTTGCAAATGATAGAAATATATCACTTCAAGCATACTATGAAGGTCTTTCTTTGATTCCATATTTTAGAGATTTAAATGGTAGAAATATCTTTATCGAAACGGTTGTAAATAGAGATACAGATAGAACTGGAATATTCTGTGCATTCAACAATGATTTAGTTGAAACAGACTTCTTTAATGGAAGACTTGACTTAATTGGTCATACAATAGCAGGTAAAAACGAAACTAACATTGATTTTCTTTCTTATCAAGACGTAATCTCAGAACAGATTGAAATCATTTCAAATCCTCTGGATTTACCAGGAAACGTAACTGCTTTATTAGGTGGATCTGCATCTTGGGCATATGATTCTCAAGGAACACACCACACATATGGATCTCCTAAAACAAAAGGATGGGTTACAAATGGTGATGAGAGAACTGCATATTTTGCAGAAGGATATATCTACAATATCGGATTAGGAAACCCTGACTTAGCAGAAATGACTCCATATTTTGGAACAAATTCTATCGCTGCTACTTATTCATTAGTAAACGCAGATTATGAGGCATTCTTAGTACAAGGAAACAAAAAAGTAACTTTAGATTCAAATCCTGTTACACTTTCTATATCTACAAGTAACTATGTATATAGTGCAGCTGTAGCCACATATTCATCTACATTTGTTGTAGACTCTACAGGTAAATTTAAAGTTGTAAATAGTACAAACTCTAAAAATCCAGCAGTTGCTTCTTCGGATATCGTATTAGCAAATGTCAAATTCGGAGTTAAAGAACAGGAATTATTTGGAACTCCAATTTTTCAAGATATAAACATCGAAGAAGGTGGATTTAAAAACTTTGAATTTGGTGTCGACTATAACGTAGAGGCAGTAGCAGGAGCAACTGGATCTATCAAAGTATCTTTTATTGATACCGATGCATCTATCAGTGTTAAAGAATATGCACAATTCAGAAGATTCAGAATGTTCAACAGACTTGTTGATTTAATTGATAGTCCTAATAAAGACAAAATGGTTATGTTAAAAAGTTATGATGGAAACAAAGGAGATAAAATTAGTTTGTCAAATGTTGAGATATCTAATATTGTAACTTCTTCTACTCAAGATAAATCTTTTGAACTTAAACTTCCATTCGAAACATCAGAATTATCAGATATATTAGACGGATTCTTAGTATTCTATACAATAGACAATGAGTTTATAATAGGTGCTAAAGGTGTAAAAACTAAAGTTGAGGTTGCTGATGAAGAAGAATTTGGTGTTGTTGCTAAATATTCTAAACTATACACAAGATACTATGATGGTGTTGTAAACACAGGAGATTTCTTCTATGCAAACAAAACACCTCAAGCTATATTAGAAAATACAAATGTGTATCCTTATGTATCTGGATCAGAATACATATCTGATGTTTACTTCTTTGATGGAGAATCATCAGTAACTGTATTTGGATTGACGGCTGGATTAAATTTAGGACTTACATCATCCGCAGCAGGATACGATTATATTGCGTTCAACTCTTCTGAAGATCCTGCATTCGAATTATATGATATTATTTCTATACATGGTGCAGTTACTAATACTGGAACATTTACTATTGTATCAGATAACTTATTTGATTCTATCGACAATGGTGCTGGTATATTCAACTGGGTATATAAAGTAAACGAAGAAACTTCTTACGAAAGAGTTCAAAATGTTTCTATAATTAAAGATTTTAATACAAAACATTATCTTAAAATGTATGTAGATGGTGAGACTTTAAACATATCATTTATGAATGACATATTAACATCATATGAAAATGTAAACACTAACACTGCAGGAACATTTGAAATAAACTCTGCTATTACAAACTACAAACAATCTTTAGAAATTGAAATTCCAACAGGATATGTTCAAAACCCTAATAAAGTGCTTGTAAATGGATCTAGATATACTGAAGTTAAAGTAGGAGATTTCTTAGAAGCGTTCTATGATGAGACTAAATTACATATTGGTCAATATCCTAGAAAACTTACAAGAGTTGTTTCTAAAAGACAATATGCAGGAAATGCAGATTTAGTAGAAATCACATGTGATTCTGCAATCAAAATAACAGCATTTGGAACAGACTTACAAACAATGAGATATAAAACAGTTGACAACTATGCAATGACTTACAAAGCAATCTCTTTAAGAGGATTCAGAGTAAGAGAAGCATCTTTACCTGATGGAACTGAAGCAAGACAAAATTCGTTATTAAATCTTCTTGCAAAAGGAACACCATTATTTAAAGCAGTTACAAATAAAGAAGCAATTGATTTTAGATATTTGATTGACTCATTTGGTTTAGGATTGACTGAAAGATCTAAACAACAATTAGTTGATATCTGTGGTGATAGATTAGACGCATTTGGATTCTTGAATATGCCTTCTATGAAGTCATTCAAAAACTCGAGCTCTCCTACATTCGTAAATAAAGAAGGAGTTCTTCAAGCAGAGTTTGTTGCTAAAGGTGGAGATCCTGAAAGTGGGCCAGCATTCCTTTACTCATTCGGTGATGGTGCAGGTACAACTTGTGTTGGTTACTTCACACCATACTTAACAGTAAATGATAATGGTAGACCATTAGACATGCCACCAGCGTCTCACGCGGCAACAACATATATGAGAAAACACACTTCAAATCTTGGATCTATTACTCCTTGGACAATTGCAGCGGGTGTTACTAACGGTAGAATCACAAACATCGCTGGATTAGAAATGGACTTTACTCCAACTGACATCGAGTGGTTAAATGGTGCTCAAATCAACCCAATCGTTTTCAAAAGAAATAGAGGAAACGTTATTGAAACCGAAAACACTGCACAAACTCTTTACAAATCAGCACTTTCTTACATTCACGTTAGAGAGGTACTTATCGAACTTGAAAGAGAGTTGTCAAGAATGTTATTAGACTTCCAATGGAGATACAATACACCAGATATCAGATCTGAAATCAAACTTAGAGCTGACGTAATTTGTGAAACATATGTAAACAAAAATGGATTGTATAACTACTTCAATAAAATGGATGAAGAAAACAATACTAATGAGATTATCGATAACCAAATTGGTGTACTTGATACTTATGTAGAACCTATTAAGGGTATGGGTGTCATTGTTAACAATGTAACTATTCTTAGAACTGGTGCAATCAATGCTGGAGGTTTCCAATAAGAATTATTAATAAATATTTAAAAGTCTCAAAGAAATTTGAGACTTTTTTATTAAACAATAATAGGTGTATTTAATATATATGTTAAATAGTATGTATTATGGATTTAAAAATATTTAATTCTACCGATTCATCTGGACGAATGTCTAAAGAATCTTTTATATCAAAGAATCATAAAGAAGAGTATGATTATATAATTAATTATTGTGATGACTTAAACTTACAAGATATAACATTCAAAGAAAAAGTATATCTATCTATAAATATATTAAACAAAGTGCCAATTTGTAAAAATTTAAATTGTATAAATAGTGTAAAGTTTAAGAATTCGACAATAGGATATTTAGAATATTGTAGTAGAAAGTGTGTATCATCGGATCCAGATATTATTAAATTAAAAGAGATGAAATCTTTGGAAAAATTTGGAACAAAATCACCGTCTCAATCGAAAATAGTTAAAGATAAATCAACTAAAACTAACTTAGAAAGATATGGATACAAATCTGCAATGTGTCTTTTAGAAACTCAAGAAAAATCAAAAGATACACTATTGAGAAACCATGGAGTTAATAACCCAAGTCAATCAACTGATATATTACAAAAAAGAATACAATCATTCAAACAAAGTAATTATAAAGAAACATATAAAAAAACCTCATTAGTAAAATATGGTGTAGAACATCCATGGATGAATAAAGACATACACAAAAAGACAATAGATTTTTTTTACATTTCGTATAGGAATAGGATAGATAATAAAATCAATCAAAATAAATTTAACTTCATAGATTTTCAAAAAGGAATAACAACAAATTTATTATTCAAATGTAATGATTGTGGTAATAATTTTGATATATTACCATATCAGTTTTATTATAGAACAAATAATGGTGTGAGTATCTGTACAAATTGTTTCCCAATATCAGAAAATGCATCTATATCACAAATAGAACTTTATAATTTTATTATGGAAAACTATAATGGTGAAGTTATATTAGATTGTAAAAGTATAATAGCACCATATGAAGTAGATATCTATCTACCTGATTTAAAACTAGGGTTTGAGTTTAATGGAGTTTGGTGGCATTCTGATAAGTTTAAAGGTGAAAACTACCATTTAAAAAAATATAATCTATCAATCTCAAACGAGTTTAATTTAGTAACAATTTGGGAAGATGATTGGGTGGTAAAAAGAGATATATGTGAATCATTTATTCTAAATAAAATAGAAAAGACAAAAAATAAAATATGGGCTAGAAAATGTATTATTAAAGAAATATCCTATAATGAATCCAAAGATTTCTTAGAAAAAAATCACTTACAAGGTGATTGTAAATCATCAATAAGAATAGGTTTATATTACAATGATGAATTAGTTACACTAATGACATTCTCAAAACTAAGACTACCATTACAGAGAAAAGAAGTTAATAGGAAAAAGGAAAAAAATTATGAGTTGACCAGATTTTGTAATGTAATAAATACAAATGTTGTAGGTGGTGCTTCTAAATTAATAAAATATTTTTTAAATAAATATACACCAATACAAATTGAGACATATTCCGATAATTTAATATCAAATGGTAATCTATATAAAACATTAGGTTTTGAATATTCACACACATCAAAACCCGGATATTGGTATGTAATTGACGGCATTAGAGAACATAGATTCAATTGGAGAAAACAAAGACTGATAAAAATGGGATATGATATCAATAAAACTGAAGAAGAGATAATGAGCGAAATGGGATATTATAGAATATATAATGCAGGTAATAAAAAATGGTTATATAAAACACTAAAAACTTTATAATATTTTTTAATATAAAGGTAGAATAGTATATCTAATATATATTCTAAAAAATAACAAATAACATTATGTCTAAAGAACAAGAAATGAGTGAAGAGGACTACCTAAAGAGACATCTAAATGATTTGGACGCGGGTAAGAATCAGAACAACTTCAATGATGATACTACTACGCAAAAACCTGTCGTAGAGGGAACTAAAGTAAGTGACTTACAATATTTTAATTTTGATATTAGAGAGTTGCCATGTGGACAATTTTATCCAACAGGAACACTTTTTATGGTAAGACCTGCTCAAGTAAGAGAGATCCAGGCATATTCTATGGTAGATGACCAAAACTTCTACGACATAGTAGAGAAAATGAATGATATTTTACAATCATGTGTAAGAGTTAAATATTCTGACGGTAAAATAGGTTCATATCTTGATATTAAAGATCAAGATAGATTATTCTTAGTTTTTCTTATCAGAGAACTTACGTTTCAGGCAGGAAACTCTTTATCAGTAAACGCGAAATGTGGTTGTGGTGAAGAAATTGGAATTGAACTTAGAAAAGATAACTTTGTATTCCACGGAATAGATGGAAAATTAGAAAAATTCTACAATAGAAATGCAGGATCTTACAATTTCAAAACAGTAAATGGAAAGTCTTTTGAACTAACACCACCTAATATTGGTCTTCAAAAAGCGTTTACTGAATATATTATGAAAGAGAATAACGAAAAAAGAAATCCAAATTTGGCTTTCTTGAAAATTATTCCATTCATGATGAACGGAAGAACTTCTATAACTTATGAAGGAATCAAATCTAAAGTTAAAGAATTTGAAGAGATGGATGATATTTCATTTCAATTCTTGAATGCAGCAGTGGGCAAGATGACATTCGGAATAAAAGAACTAAAAAAATTATGTCAGTGTGGTGAGGAGGTCCACACAGATATGCAATTTCCCAACGGAGCCTCAGGTATTTTCGTTATTCATGATGCCTTTGAAGCATATATTAAAGAATAAACTAATGCTACAAAAACACTTTCATACACAGGAAGTATCAATGGATAGTTGGCCATTCTGGTTGTTTGAAGAAAACATCAAACTTGTAAATGAAATTGTTGAAGAAGAAGACAAACAAAGAAAGAAAGATGATGGAGAACAACAAAAAGGAATGCCAGATACAGGTTCAATGATGAGAAACGCATCTAACATGACAAATAATATGAGCATACCAAAATTCTAATAAAAAACCCACTCAAAAATTTGAGTGGGTTTTTCGATTATAAAAATAAAACAAAAAAGCCACTCATTTTGAGTGGCTTTTTAATATTAGTATCCTGACATAAGTGGAGGATTAATAGAGAATCCTGAGTCAATGTATTCATCAATGAAATAATCATAAACAAAGTCAGCTTGCACTGTTGGAATGATATCATTTGATGCCCAATCAAGTTCGTAACCCGCAAGTTTTGACATTTGACAGTTTTGGAAAGTAACCCTTCTCAATACAACACCTTTTTTATCATGTTGATTTACGATAATAGTTCCAATCATATCACTTTTATAGTGAAGTGATCCATTTTGAGAGTTAAAAAGTAAATCATACCATGCTTTCAAAGTATTCCAAACCTCCATAGAACCATTGTTATTGACATTTACCTGGAAAGGTATAGCCAAAGTACCACTAGTCTTTAATGGAGTTGTTTGAAAAACTCTTGTAGAGTATTTGAATCTTTGCTCTTTAGCTTGAGTATCAAACTCTGTTAATGATGCTAAACTTATTTTAGTAGCATTCTCTAATAATAAAAGAGCATCTCTTTTTTGAGCCTGTAAAATAACTGGAAGTACAAATGTAATCTCAAAGAGATTAAGGTATACTACTTCATCTGGCATAGTACCAGGTCCACCTGGTGAGCCAACATTGGAAATTTGCGTATAATGTGGTAACGGCATATTTTTTGTTTATTTTTTATGTAATTGTATAACAATTATAATGTATATATTAATATTTTTTTACCTTCTGTTTTTTAAAAGGCTTAACTATAATGTATATATTATATTAAAAAAGCAATTTTTTTCCATTTTTGTTTATTTAAACTTAAATACATAAAAACCATATAAATCATACAAAAAATTATCATTTTCAATGAAAGTATATATGATAACAGATACCCATTTTGGTATCTATCTAAACAACCTAGATAAATGGATGAATATGATGGAATCAACATTCTACAACTATGTAATCCCCTATCTAAAAGAAAACACAAAGCCTGGTGACATACTGATTCACTTAGGTGATTTATTCGATAATAGAACATCAATTCCTATAAACATATCAAATAAAGTAGAAAAAATACTTAAAGATATCTCTGATATTATACCAATTCATATAATGGTTGGAAACCACGATTTATTTAACAAAGGATCAAACGAAGTCAACTCTGTTAGATTGTTCAGTTATATGAACAAAAACATAACCGTATATGAAAAAACTACCACAATCGAAGTAAACAATCAAAAACTTGTTCTAATGCCATGGGTAGAGAAAAGACTCGATATGATTAAAGAACTTGGTAGTAATCCAGGAGACTATCTATTTTGCCACTCAGACTTAAATGGTTGTAAAATGCACCTAAACTCTGTTGCACATAGAAACGCAGATAAGATTGATGTAGAGAACTTTAGTGGATACAAAGATGTATTTTCGGGCCATATTCATCTTGTTCAACAGAACAAAAATTTTAGATTCATAGGGTCTTTGTACCAAATGGATAGAAATGATACAGGGGACCAAAAAGGAATCACTATATTAGATTTAGATACAAATGAAGTATCTTTTCATGCAAATAACTATTCACCAGTATTCAGAAAGTTCAGAGTAATAACTGAAGAAGATATTGATAGATTAGATGAGATTAAAGACACGAAGGACTACATAGATTTAGCCATATCAAACAATCTACTTATCAACAACAGAAAGCTTCGTAGAAAGCTCGAAATGATGTTAGAGAAAGGAAATTTTGCTTCTGTTGAGTACATAGACGACATAGTACAAAAGAATGAAGATGGAGAAGATATTATCTCAGAAGCAGTTGAGATAGATGAAGAATCTATGGACATCTCTATAAAGCTTGAATATGAAACTTATATCAGAGAATATATTGATAGACAGAAATATGAGAACTCTGATTTCAAAGATGGAATACTAAGCGAGTATGACGAAGTAATCAGACTCTACAACGAAAACTATAAGTCAAAGATTGACTAAAAAAGAAAACCACTCATTAGAGTGGTTTTTTTATTACTTTATTTTAGTATTGTTTAGTCAGCGATTATTCTAAACCAATCATGTTTAGCATTATCTCATAACTTTCTCATCTTTATTTTCAAATCTCCTGTTCCTTTTATCAATCTATGATAAGCACCCATTGGTATGAATACCTCACCTTCTATCTTCTTTGGCAGTTCGTTGTCTATCTGAACCATCCAATCGGTTTCTTCGATAGATTCGATTATTCTGTCTTCTCTATCACGATGCCACATAAATTCACCAGAATCAGTATCTTGTTTGAACTCTCTGATAAATTCATTATCACTTAATTTAGTTTCTTGAAATGGGAGTATCATACACCTAATTTTCTTTTTAAATTTTCTAAATTTTGAATAAATTTAATCTTAGTATCAGGTCTTTCATTCTCAACCGGTGTTAAATCTTTATTGATAAAATCTATATGTGTGCCATTTGGTGAAACTTTTGGTGTAGAACTATCATTTCTAATATCACCTATTTTACTATCAAGTGATTGAGAAATTTGTTTTAATAAATCTACTCCATAATAATTATTGATATCACCGGAGGTTGACTTATTTAACCATCTATCTGGTTCATATATTCCAAAAAATGGATACCATTTTCCACTAGTTACATCTTTTTTACCACCATGTCCAGATGATAAATAAAATGGAACGTGAATTCCATTAACATTAAAGACAACTATTTTTCTATCAGCATAATCAATAATCTTAGACTTTCCAGAAATTTTATTTTTAGGATCTAATCCACCGGTTTGGGGATCTTTTGCATATGTTTCATACGGAATCTCCAATCTAGTGGCAGTTATACTAGATTCAAATAATTGATATGTTTTTAAGTGTTTCATATATTACCAGAATCCCGGATAAGTTTTCCCTCCCCACAAATGTCCATATTTATTAATTCTACATGCCCAGTATCCAGCTTTAGTCTTATCTTTCTTAGTATCACATTTATGTCTAGCAGCGAAGTTCTTTCTTGCTTTAGTATCACTTACTTTAGCAGTCAATCCACCATGAACATCTCCAAAAGAAATCTTTTTAACTTTTCCAGTTTTAGGATTCTTAACGAAAACGTGGTACTTCTTAGCACCACCTCTCATAGGATGATTCAACTCAACTTCTCTACCTTTGTATTCGGCCTCATTCATTTCTTCAATCGTTTCCATCGGAAGGTCCAAAGGAACTATCTCACCATTGAACTTAGCAAACTTTCCAATCTCAGTAGACTCAAACAAATCTTTATCCAATCCTGTTAGATTTATCTTATTTGAATCAAAATGTGTTCTTGTTTCTTTAATTACATCATAGAATGCTTCAGAACCTGGTCTGAATATGTTTTCAGTAATAGGTTTATTATTTTTCAAATGATACTTTAAACTCTCCGAAAATAAGCTTCCAATGACATCGTTAAAGTTAGAGAACTTAGTAACATCTTCTTCACCAGTTTCACATTCACAAGGATTACAATCACAACCTGGACAATCTTCACCACATTCACATGGATAACATTGACAATCAGTACATCCACATTCACATGGATCACATTGACAATCAAAACAACAATCTTCTTCATTAGGTGTTAAACCACCCATAAGAACACCTTCTTCTGGTTCTACTTCATCAATAGAAATAGAAATCTTGAAATCCTCAAACTTTTTGATAGATTTTTTTAATCCTGGTGTAGTAACTTGTATTTCTTTTTTAAGAGTTTTTTCTTTACCTTTAGCAATTGGTTCAAACTCTGATCTAAATCCAAGAGTATCCGTATCTTCTTCTTTTTCAAAAGAATCTATATCAAAACCTACTTCAAGATTTTTTATTTTCTTTGGTTTTTCTTCTTTTAAGAATTTTTCCACTTTATCTATTTTGGCCATAATTTATTTAAGATTTTTATACTCTATATATTATTATCAAGAAACACATTTTTAATATATATCAAAAAGTATTCAATATAAATGTCTAACCATAAAAGCTTAGTTTTCTTCAATAAGGAAGGCGATTACCTAAATATAAAGTACAACAACGATGTAGATCGATTTGAAGGGGATTTACTTTTTCATCAAAGTGCATCAGATATATACAAAACCATTGGTTTATATACAATGGAGTATCTACCAGCATTTGAATATTCAATTACTGGAGATTTAACTTTAAGTAAATTTCAGTTATTCAATGAATGGGGAATGCATTTCTATGGTGGACAATTAGGAACATTCTCGATGAGTTCAATAGAACCGGTGAATAACGATCCAAGTTTCTATTCAAAATGGGTTTATGGAAAAGATTTTGAAAGATTGTTTCCAATTGGAACATTTATAATGTTTGATACTGAATTTTTAGAATTTCAAGATACAAAGAAAACATATGCAGTAATAGGTTCCAAAAAAGGAGCCGTAATGATACTATCAGATGTAGACAATGCTACGTTCGAATCTATGTACTATAATGACTATATAAGTGGATCAATAACTAATAAGATAGTTAGAAGTTCGAATCTATTAGGAATATACAACTATATAGATGCAGAATACAAAAACAATCTTTCCGAATGGAATGAACCAAGTTTTTATGAAAGATATTATGTAGGTAAAAAACTAAATGTAGTAAATAGTGAAAAAAATGATGGTGTTTATACCGTAAAAGAAAATGACGTAACAGATGCTGTACATTTTGAATACTATACTAAAAAAGTTCCTACTGAAAAAAATTTAGTAATGGAACTTATTTCCAAAACTGATGTTCCTAAAATATATGATGGTGGAATAAACATTTCTAATGGAAGAATAACTTTCAAAGATTTAAATCAATTCCCAAAAATATTAAAGCCTGGAAGAGAGTTCAAAATTGTTGGATCTAATCTAAACTCAAACTTTTTAACGGTTAAGTCAATACCAAACTTTGCAAGTATAACAGAATTAGTTATATATCAAGAAAAATCACAAGTACTTTATAACAACAATATATACCAATGTATTAAAGCATACTCACAAGACTATTCCAACCCAGACACAAAATATATAACACCAAATTTTACAGATTATTGGGGAAGGCCTACTTTTATTTCAGTAGACCAGTCTGTTAGTGATGAAGTTGTAAATAATTGTCAAATTTATCTAACAACCGATCGTTTATATTTCGAACAGGGATATACCCAAAGTAGTTCGGTTACACTATCGATGGCTGTGGAAAAATACAAAGATGATTTTAGTTCCATCAATATAGACTTATACATGAATAAGGGAATATTAAAGGCAGATTTGATGTACCCAAGTAAATATGCAGAAGTAAATTTCTACCACACAGAAACCGTAAGTTCGTGTTTGGTAAATTTGGGAGACAGAGAGTCATTTATAGTTAGAAAGGCTATAGAAATGTTAGGTAAACCAAATACTCTTTTATCGACAAGCTCTTTAAGTTATGCGGAATACTCACAATTATCAACACTATATGATGAAGAGACCGCTAATTGTAATTCTTATTTGATAGGAAAGGTATTTCAAACAAATGAGAGATTGGTAGAAGTAAAAGAAAAGTTTACACAAGAGCTTAACTACGACTATTCAGAAAACTATAAATACAATATAGTATTCACAGACATAGACGAATTTGGAATAAAACTAATAATAAATAAACAGAATTACGAAGAAGAAGTAAACTGGATATACTCAGGTGCTGCTCCTGATATGGAAAGAACCATAGACAGAACTTTAAGAAACTGGTTGACAAGAAACTTTGTAAGACTTGGAACAATAGGAATCATTGCAGAATTAGAATATTTAGGAAGCTATGTTTCACCATTCTATAACGCAATAGTAATAAGATCCGAATATCCGAATATCCCAATAGATATAAACAGAATTGAAGTAGGAACAACAGCAGACTATCATATAGAACATTCTAAAGTTCTTTTTAATGAAATAGGTGGAAATCTATCCTTTACAATAAACAATAAACCATATGATATACAAACAATATATGGAACCTTCTTAGATAATACGGGAGCACAGGTTTCTGCAACTTCATCAACTGCAACGGTAAAACTTCCTGATATTCCAAAAACATTAAAAGCTTGGGTAGATGAGCACAGTCCTGTATTAGAAACATATGGTACAATAGTTAAGAATATCAACAATCTTCTAAAGTTTGATGTCAAAAGAACCGATAGAAGATTAGACTATACGATAAAGACTGGTAAGATAATGCTACCTGGTCAGACAGATTATATAATCACCAAAAAGATTAAAGGTAATAAAGGAACAATAGTAACCGGAAATGAAGTACAACTTATAAAACCAGACGCCAGTTCATCTTTTGAAGATGCAGGATTTGGAACAGGTAGAATAATAGGTATAAATAGTACGGCACATCCTTTACAAGACATTAAGTACAATCTTCTTAGTGTAGATCCAAAGGTTATGAGTCTAAATTACCAAGGACCATTTTGGGGATTAGAAAACACACCATGTAGGTCATCCGGATTTATAACACTAGCATTCAATTTAGGATTTGGACAAACATCTTGTATTGATGGAACAGGTGCGACAGGACAAGGTGGACCATTCAACATAGTACAATATAACGAAGATATGTTTGGTGCCAATTATAACTTAAATAGTTATGAAGCAATAAACTATGATATTGGTGGACAATTAGGTGTGTCAAATTTAGTAGATATGAAATATATACAATTATCAAATTCGGTATTTGTATTAGGAGATAATCTAAGTGTGATAGATGCATACACCGGAATATATCTATCAACAATATTCCTTACAGGAAACGTAGATAGTATAGAAATGGAATTTAACATTTTCAATAACTATCTATATTGTTTATCTAAAACAAAGATATGGGTTATAGATCCTGTTATGAATTTAGTAGTAACATCTATTACACTAACAAGTGTAGCATCTGATATGCTTATAAATATAGATAACGGAGATATTTATGTAACATATGAAAATAATCCTATAATATCTATATTTGATTATAATAATCAACTTATAACAAATATATCAACACCTTCACCAATTGATACAAAAACTGGTAAAATGGTATACAATGAATTTGAAAAGGACATATACATAACAACTGATGCAGAACTTCTTCTTAGAATAAACGGAGCAACAAGAGATATACAAACATCTTATAATATACCAGATCTAAAACAATCTTCTATATTTTATGAACCAGTAAATGAGGCAATATATGTTTATGCACAGACACAATTATGGAAGATTGACAACGGATTGACACAATCAGTACCAGGAATGACAATGAGTGAATTTGTAGATGTGATTTATAACAACCTAACAGGAGAAATGAACGTCTCTGATAAGACATTCAGATTTAGATCATTAAATCTAACAGATAATTCAATAAACATTGATAGAAATCCATCAATATATGGTAGAATGGCGCTTAATCAATATGATGGTGGTGTTTATTTAGCATCAGATACTACAAATAAAGTATGTGTTATAGATTCTGCAAACGGAATGTCAATACACACAGAAACAACTCAAGCAATAAATAAAAGAATAATTTATAACCCAGAAGATAAATCAGTATGGACTTTACAACCATCTATATCAAATATTTTTATAATAAAACCAACCGTAAATAGTACGGTGGAAATAATAGGAGCAACAGGAAGTTTAATAGATGAGGGTCAATTTGGAACTTTAAATCCAAATTATGTAAAACCAACAGAACTTTGGTTAAAAGCATACGAATGTGTAAGAAGACCTAGAGAAAATTTTGAAGGAGAAGTTGCGGTAAAGTATTATTGGAAATGGAAAACAGACGAGAATCCCGAATTCTTCATATATGATTTAAGTGGAGAACAATTAGAGAAGACTGGATCATATGCATATACAGGACCAAAGCCATTTAAAGATGTTCCACTTAACAAATATCCTAACAAAGATATCACCAAAGTAGATTTACCAGAATATCAACAAACTGTTTTTGAAAATGTTGAATATGAGTTGAGTTATATAGATGATCAAGATGATGTATCAACAGAACCAACACCATTACAATTATTTTTAGGATTTAAAGCACCAGAAGAAGGTGCATATTCATCATATCTACAACTATATAAAAAAGAACAAGTCGAATTTAATATAGTGAGTACACCAACAAATGATACAATGGTATTTTTTGAGACACTTAACTCTGATGGATATAAAAGAGGACAGATAAAACTAAACATGATGTCCGAAGAAACATTTATAGGTAGAGGACTTAAAGTAGGTCAATATCTTGGAATAACAATAAAAGACATAACCAATACAAAAAATCAACACATATCAAACAATAGTGGATATGTAGTAAAAATAAGAGAAATTTACAATAAAACGATGATAGTAGATTTCTTTAACTTAAACTTAGACTTTTTTGAAAAAGAAAGCACCGTAATATCCGACTATCCAAAACCAGGAGCAACAACATATTTAAAAACAACATTTACGGTAATAGATAGAGAAGTTGCTAGATTCAAAACAATTGGTCAAACAGAAATAGAAGATCCAAGATTTAAAATAGAATTGAGTAATGTAGGTAAGAACATAGGAGTCAATGAGATATTCATATTTAAAGAATATGATATATTAGAAGGTGGAGTAGATTGGAATTTCTTAAATATGAAGAGAAAAGAGCTTCTTATGATGAAGCATCTGATATACCCTTATATAGGTTCATATAAATCTATAATAAACGCAATAAACTTCTTTGGTTATAATGACTTACAATTGAATGAATATTATAGAAACATAAATACCACATCCGAAAACTTCTCAAAGTTATTCAAAGTAGAAATACCAGATATATTTGATAATAGTGTAGAGGGATGGTCCGATAATGATTTTATAAAACATACTTTTCCAAATGAGAATTTTGAAGAGACTAATATGTTCAATTTAACTTACTTCATAACAGATAAAGAAGGAAATAGTCTACTAACATATAGTTTAGATGATATAACCATAAAACTACAAGGATTAAAATTTTGGTTGAAGAGCAATATAATTCCATTGACTCACAAAATATTAGATATAACCGGTAGATCATATTTTACAAGTGGTACACAGATAACTCATAGGGTTCATGATATGAGGATAGTGAATATACGTGAAAACATGACACCAATATCATTTAAATTAAATGAAGCATATTTAATGCCAGTAAATAGTGGTTCTACCGTATATAATTGTGTATTAGATTTCTATACAATAGTAGAAGGTATAGGTGCTGACAAAAATCCAACCGGATTACGTATACCACCAAAACCATATTATGAGTTTAAAGAACATCTTCAACTCCCAGAATACTTTACGATAAAAGTAAGAACTTATAAAACTTATAAAGAATGGGCAGCGTTCACCAACTATATGAAAAATGATAAGGTAACCTACTATGGAAAAATATATGAATCTGTAATAGATAATAACAAAATTAAAAGTCCTAGAAAACACGAAGATGTGGAAGAATGGAATGCAAATGATCAATATACAACAACAAGCCTTGTAAAATACAATAGAGAATTGTTTGTATATAGTGGATTGGGTGCTACATATTCATCAATACCACCAGTATTAGATCAAGGTGATGACCATAATTGGTTAAATATAACAGAATGGAGAGAAATAGATTTAGAACCGGTTCAGACAATAGATGAATATAGAAGAATACCACCTCCACCAAAAGTAGGTGCAACACATTCAATCATTTCTATGAAAGAAAACGGACCTCATAAAACACCACCAATCGTTCCATTTAACTTTGCAATAGATTCTAATATAGATCCATTCATAGTAGTTGAAATATCTTCTGAAAATGGATATGGTTCTGTTTATAGAGATAGAAAGAACTACGAAATAAGAGGAATAAAAGACTTAGTAGAACCATCAGGAATGATGGACGTAATCGGACCATTTGAGCCAATCACACCAATATACTAAAATAAAAAAGGCCTTTAGAATTTCTAAAGGCCTTTTTATTAAAAATAATATTTAATTAGTTGTTTGTAACAGGTTCAATAACTGTTGCTTCTACGGTTTCAACTGTTTTGTTTTTTCTTTTGTTTTCGATTTTATCCAAAATAACACCTTCTTCAAAAGAAGATACCCAGTTTTGAATGTCAGTAGACAAACTTTTTGCATAAGAATCATAATAGTTGAAAAGTTTACTGATACTTCCAATTCTCATCAAAACTTGAGAAAAAGTATAAGAATCTTTAGAAAGTCCTTTAACTTTATGTTTTGAGATTAAATGGTAGATATAAGTGATTTCTGTTGCGTTTACTGGAAATGCAACAAGTTCAGTATCATTTGTATATTTAACATCTCTCATTGTTCCTAACAACTCAGTCAATTCAATTGCAAAGAAAACCGTATTCACATCATACTCTAATTTTGTTAAGATTAAATCTGTTAAAAATTTCCATTGAACTCTATTTAAATGAAAGTTATACTTTGCATCTCTTAAAGAATTAGTATATTCTTTCCATAACTCTTGTGATGTTTTATAAAGTTCATCTTTTTCTTCATCACTTTTTCCCGTACCATCGTTATTAGTCATGAAATCTTCGATATATTGGATTCTATTATCCAATAATACTTCATTCTCAGGATTGATAACTAAATTTTCAGTTTCGTTTTCAAAGAATTTAATCTCTGGTTTTACCACATTTGTTTCAATATTTGACATATTTTTGTTTTTATTTTTTTACAGCCTAGCTGTTGATTCTTTCACTTGGTTTTGTTTGTGAAGTGTCTGTTAAATCCAAAGAATTTAATGTTTCCAATTTATCTTTAGCATTTGTATATTTCTCGATCCATTTATCTTGTTCTTCCATCAAATCAGAGTGTTCTCCAATTGCAGCAAGATTGTAACCCGAAAGATAAAGTGCTATATTTGCCTCTGCTTCTGCCATCTCGGCCTCATATCTTTTCTGAAGAGCAGATATGTATTTAGTAGTTATAATACTCATAATTAAATAATAAATTCTTCGTTCGCTTTAGCGTCTTTTTGTTGATCACTATAAAGTTCTTCAACTTTGTTGGCTCTTGCAACTTTTTCAACACCATATTTGTTGACAATAGAAGAGAATGTGTTTAAATCAGTTCCAACCAATTTAATCTTACCACTTTCTAGATTGATATTGATTTTATCAATCTCTTGTTCAATAAGAATAGTGATTGACTCTTCATCAAAGACATTTAAAAGATCTTCGTTGATTATTACTTTAAGTTCTTTTCTAAGAACAAAGGCAAAATCATCCGAGATTTTAGCAACCTTAATCAATTGTTTTTGTTTTGAGCTTCCAATAAATTGAAAACCAACGTTTACAGGAAATGACTTCTTATTGAAGACATCCATAAAAAGTTCTTCTGTTGTTTCGTCTAACTTATAGAACGCTTCTGTTGTTTCTTTTGCCATGTTTTTTTTATTTGATTTATAATTATAAATATATTTATTACGAAAGTTTAAATGAATAATAAAATTGATGTAATAATTGATAAAATACCGATAATTGGATAGACTCTCCAATATAATTTATCATAGTACTCATTACTTCTAAATAGTGAAAAGCCAATTACAACTAAATAAGAATACTTATCAACCTTTCTTACTTCATAAAAACTAAGAAGTTCACCAAGTCCTTTTAGTGTCAAAAAACGTGTGATTTCGGAAGAATATTCTTTTATGTAATTTTCAGATATACGATTTATATCTTCTTTTTTTAATGAAAACGCATCTCCTATTATTTCTTCAGGAATATTAAGAACCGTATACATTCTTTTTGCCTTATCAATTCTAAGTCCAAATGACTTTTCAATCTCATTACGATTTTCTTTAATAATCTTTTTATATAAATTAAAAAGTCTTATTCTTTTTAAGAGTGAAATATTATTATTCATGACTATTATATAAATAATAATCAAAATGTTTTCTATTGTAAACTATTACTTGCCTTTTCTGACATTTTTTTCTGCATAACAGTATCGATACTTGATCCAGGTCCAAGTTTTTCGTTCAATTCTTTAAGTAGGTCTATAATCAAATCATTCTGTTTGTTAAGATTACCATATTTACCAACTTTTTCTTTTTCTTTTTCTCGTTCTTTTTTACCAGAACCACCACCAGCAGAAGCAACCATTGCCATACCAGCCCCAGCAACGGCCCCAGCAACAGAACCAGCCGCCTCCCCAAGAGAACCAAAGAATCCTTTACTTTCTGTCTTGGTTTTTATTCTAGACATACGTTCCATTTGAGAGAGCTTCTTATCGTTGATGTTATTCATTGCTGTTCCCATTTTAGTTATAGAAGAAGCCAACTTATCATAAGCATTTGCAAGTTTAACCATACCATTTGCCATTTGACTCATAGGATCAACACCCAAAGCACTTTTTATCATAGATCCAAAACTTTGTTGTGATTGTAGTTTTTTAGCAATCGCCATATAATAGAAAAGATTCGATGCGACCGATTTCATGAAGTTAGGATCTATTTTAGCATTGAAATACTTGGCATTCTTACCTACAATGGCAGCAGTCAAAGACATCTGAGCAGCAACTCTGTTGACAAGAGAAACATCCACCGCACGAGTGGTTGTATAATGTACATCTGATCCACCCAACGCACTTAAAGGTATGAATTTCTTTTCAGTAACCGTCATTAAGGATTCTAATGCTCTTGACATAGCAGCATATCCCAATAAATTAGGTGCCAAATTAGCTATAAAGTTTCTTGGAATTGAATAAGCGAAATACTTTTTGTTTCTTTCTATTATTTTAGCAGTAGTTGCCATTTGAATTGCAACACTTTTAACCCCATTTTCATTCATTAACATAGATATACTTGATGAAACAAACTCAGTCAATTTAACATAACCTTTAACACTTAATGCCAAAATAGGCACAAAGGCAGGATTCAAATAACTTGTTAGTGCCTTTTTGTTTTTTTGTATAATATCTCCTACAGAAACAATTGAACTTACAACCTTAATAGGTAGATATAAATTTGTCAAAAATAGATCTTCACTTATATCAGAAACCATTTTTACATATGATTTAATAGCCTTTGAAACATTCCATGACCAATCTTTAGTAGGAGTCGAATCCCACTTCATCTTAGACCATTCAAACTTTCTAGCAACTCTAACGATAGCACCCGCTATTCTAACAATACCATTTACCATGTTGTTGATAACTTCATCACCTGATGTAAACCAACCAGTATCATCACTCAATGCTTTAAATACAGGAGCAAATGCACCTAAAGCAGCACCAACACCCTGACCCCATTTAACAGAAGGATATTTACCTTCTTCAAATTTTGAACTATATTTTGAAAAAACTCCGGCAGCTGCAATTATACCTCTAGTAACGGTCATTATAGCTTTAGCAAATTCATCAGGACCAACACCACCACCTTTACTAAATATACCTGGAGCGTTTTTAAGTAACATCATATAAACCGGAGCAAATGCACCTAAAGCTATTCCAACACCTGTTGCCCATTCTTTTGTAGGACCCTTTTTCCAAACTCCTTTGTTTTTAGGAGAAGATAATTCACCTGCAGCGGCAACTATACCGTTAGTAACGGTTATTATGGCTTTAGCAAATTCATTTGGACCAACTCCACCACCTTTACTAAAAAGACCTGGTGCATTATTTAACAACATCTTATAGATTGGTGCAAAAGCACCAAGTGCAATTGCAACTCCTGTTGCCCATTCAATAGTAGGACCTTTTTTCCAATTTCCTTTAGCTAATATATGTGATGACTTAACTATCGTCTCTGCAACCGTTAAAACCGCCTTTGCACCGGCCGCCAAAATAAGACCACCAACACCAAAAGATGCTATTATCATAGTACCCAATAGAACCATTCCTGCACCAAAGCCAACTAAGGACATACCAACAGAAACAGACCATCCGAGTGAAGGAAATTTACTATATTTACCTTTAGAAAGTATGTGTGATGCAGCAACTATAGTTGC
>Ga0114971_10000264_pt1 | contig 33556 bp, 32 predicted proteins | sample M_140625_MF_Meta_FD_87320 | JGI IMG/M metagenome (GOLD analysis project Ga0114971, IMG submission 87320) | Freshwater microbial communities from Lake Montjoie, Canada to study carbon cycling - M_140625_MF_MetaG | ecosystem: Environmental > Aquatic > Freshwater > Lake | place: Lake Montjoie... | reverse complement strand
ATAGAAGATATAATGATGTTAATTAATTTAAAGATGTTAGAAAATTATTACGAATAAATTTATTGTAAAAATTATTTATAATATTACTATATGGGTAATATTATAAGTGATAGTAGTGGTAGTATAAAATCTGGGGCATCAGATTCAGCATTTAAGAAAAATATGACAGATATATTATTTGAATTAGATTTATTAAATACAGGAAAATATGATAATAATAAACAACAATCAGATCCAAATGGTACTCTAGGACCTAGACCTGAATATGATTATCAGATTTCTAGTCATAATAATCTTAAAAATAATAGTGATGTACAAGGTAGTAACAGACATTATAATTCAGCTAATCCTAATCAATTAGTTGATATTATTGGATTACCATATACAGATAATTCATATACAAATGCATCTCGAACAAGTGATAGTTTATCAGAAAAAACATCCTATCCAAATGATCCAAAAAAATCTATTCAACTAGATAGTAATAAATTTTATAATCTAAAAAGAGGATTTTGTAATGGATCAAATAAAGTTCCAATCGATATTGTTGGTTTTGATCCAGCATATGATGATACTGATGCAAATTGGGGTACAGGCAGTAATACATTAAAAACCGATCAAACTTCAAATTATTTATATCCAGCTAATAATGCAAATACAGCGATAGATAATTGTTTAACCTGGGGCAGTGTTAGTCCACCTTCAGGACAAACTTCTTTTTTTACAACTGAATCAAATGGTGCAAAAAAGCCGATCGGTGAAAATACTATACCTGATATTTTAGATCCTACTAATAGACCAATAACTACTGATACGCTAAATTCATTAGCAAGTGAAAAAAACATATATGGTAGGACATTAACCCCTGAATGTAAAAGTTTATTAGCAAAAACATTAACAAATTCATATGTTGCACCATTAATGTCTGATTATTCTAAATTTACAAATCTAACACTTGGTAGTAATAGTATTGCAAATCTTGGATTCCAATCATTAACACAAGTTGATCCTAGTACAAATATGCCATTCAAAATTGTAGACTATGCTGTTACAGATACATCCGATACTAAAGATGGTAAGCCTGTCTTTGGTACTTATAAAAGTGCAACTAGTGGTACTAATAATCGAGATCAAAATCAACACTGTAAAAAATTTACAGAAGATTTATGTGATTACTATTATTATTATGATTTGTATGACGGTATAATTCAGAATAATAGTTATAAGGGTAATAATAGTTTTAGTAATAGTATTGATTTTGTAGATAATTTTTGGTATTTAAGTCAACATATACCTGATTGTAGATGTAAAAATTTAGTTGATGATCAAATGCCGTTAATAAGAACAACTCTAGCTGATAGACCAAATTTTATGTTAAGTGCATATGCAGAAGACAGATGTTATGCAAAAACTTATTATGGTTCAGAAACTGATCCTAATACAAATACAAGGATAACGAATGATGATTCCAGTATTAGAAAAATAACGAACTATGTTGATGGAAAGAAGGTAGTTGGGTATAGAAGACAAAAAGATCCAATGGCTTTAAAATCAGCATCATTTAATGATGAATATTTTATGTATGTCCCTGATGGTGGTAGAGTTAGTAGTATTAGCCTTAATAGATATGTATGTACTATAAGTCAAGAGATAAAAGTACAAGGTGTAGCTGGAGACGTTATAATAAACGGTATAGGTGCAAGTTGTAATATAAGTGGTGGCGGTGGTACGAATCCACCTCCCAATAATTCTCCATCACCTACCAATAATCTTCCACCATCTACAAATGTTTCTTTTATATATCAAAAATATTCCGATAATAGAAATATAGAAACAAATGATAAACCTGTAAATCCAGGTACTAAAATTATAGTAAATGTTAGATTTCCAGATTCATCAAATATACCTAATAATTTTTTAACTCAAAATAAATTTGCATTAGCATTGGTAAGTGATAATACAAAACAAATAGATTTTCCAAAATTAGTTAAATCACAGGATGTATGTAAAGGTAATACTCAATCAATTGTAGGAGATAATGTTTGTTATCCACCATATGAATTAAGTATACCATTTTTATATGGTAATACTACCGTACTAAGTGGAATACCTTATCAAATAATATTACAAAATAATCCTCCTGGAACATCACTACCAATACAAGGGGGTACAGTAGTTGGCGCTATAATAAATATGAAACAATATTCAATGAGAATTAGTTACGTTGAATTAAAAAGATTAACTGTTTCAACACAAGTAAATTATTTTTTACACATAGGAGTTAATATGAATACAGATGATAACATAGTTGTAAGGGCTCAAGTAATTTTAACACCTGTATCAGATTCAAATGCATCAAGTGTACCTCCTGGTTGCACTGCTGGTGTCTCTAATACCCCCAGTAGTAGTAGTTCTAGTGGTAAATTATATCAATCATTTACGGATATGAGAGCAAGTTTAATTAATGGCGCATTATTGGTAGGTAGTGATTGTAAAAACGCAAGTAGTATACCTGCTAGTATCCAACCAATCAAATATTATTATTCAATTATATTAAATGGTATTCAAAATGTTAGTGGACAAGATACAGGTGGATATAATATGTTATACGATAATACGATGATATCAAATGAAAAATGTATTATTGATTTTAGTAATTTACAATCCAGTTTTAACTCATTCACTCTATCATATATAGATTATGATGATAATGATTCTGTAATTTTGTTATCAAATAATGATTCAGTTAAATATGGTGCAACATTAGTGATAGAATGGAAATTTAATACAGTTGATGATACTGATCGAAATATTGATTTATATTACGATATTGGAACATCATACAATATAAATTCACCAACTGCTGTTAAAATACAATCAACATCATTAAATGGTACAAACAGTACTAGTTTAAGTGGATTAGCATTTTTATCAAATTCACATAAATTTATATGTCCAATTGGTATATCATCACCTATTGTAATATATGGTATAGTTAAACAAGGAAATAATCAACAGGTAGTGTCTCCCATAATAACAGTAAATCCAACTACTGGAATTAGTCATTTTAGAAATTGGAAAGTACTATCAAATGCTGTATCAATTTCTGATATGGCAGAAATAACATTACCATTAACATCAGAAAATACAATTATTAATTATTTTTCACTAGCAAAACCAACTACACCTGCTGCTGTGCCAACATATAAATATATTATATATAATCCAGGATCATCTAATATAGTACCTAAATGGTATGGTGGTAATAGTCTTTCAAATAATAGATCAACTATTTATCCACAGGCAACTATATTTGAAAATCCCTCATCATTAGCACCTCCCCCAGAAATAACAATCACAGGTGTTAATGATAGCAGTACTATTCCAGCTAATGTATCTATACCAATTGGATCACAGATAAAACTAACATATACATTAAATAGGTTACAATTTAGAACTGAGATACAAGTTATGATTGGTTCTTCAGATACAACAGTAAAACCTATAATTATATATACATTTTCAGTAAACGGTAGTCAATCATCTGATTCTGTATCATTTAGTGTTTTTTATAAACAAAATATTCTCAATCCATATATATATTTATCATCATATAACACATTTAGATCTAATCAAATTAATATTAAAATAGATCCACCAGCAGAATCTTCTTCTATTAGAATGACAAATGCTCCAGCATATCAAGTAATAAATAATAATATATCAAATCAAATAATATTAATAAACCCATCTACATCATCAGATTCAATTATTAATAATATTAACCTTAAATATACTAGTTCATTTCCTGATAATAAATATTATATATTACTTAACAATTTTCAACAAAGATTAAATGTATTAAATAGTAATATAACTTTTAATTCAATAAATTTAATATTACCTGTTGATGTATTATTTGGTAGTGTTAATTCAATTAATTCTTTCAATAGATTTTCAAACGTAAGTAATAAATTTAAGAAAAAGAAGAAACTTAAAGAATTAGAACCATTTTACGGTAATTTACTAAATAACTCTTTAATTGAACATGTTTCGAATGTACCAGGAGGAAGTACAAATGAAATACATTTTGATACATTACAATTAGATTTTTCAACTGCTACAATAAATAGTATAGTAAACATAGAACTTAATTTTACAGGATATTCAAAAATATATATTCATAATGTTCAATTAATATTTGGTAATAATAATTTAGATAATGTAAAATTTAATCTAAGTTTTACTTCTGATTCTCTATCACCATACTATCAAATTTCTGAAATAACATTTGTAGGTATATTAAATACACGAATAAGTTTATTACAAATAATCCCTGGATTAACAAATATAAAATATACATCACCTACAAAAGATGCAAATGGTAAATACTTATTAATCGTACCATTAACATATGCAAATGGATATTATAAATTACCTGAAACATACAGTAACCAATTAAGTGATATGAATAGACTACAAAATCAAACACCTCCACCAGGTGGATTAAAACCTGCGGATGATTCCCAATTATTAAAAGGATCTGAAGATATGTCTTGGGTAACAATAATCTTAATTATTATTGGAGTAATTGTACTAATTGGAATTTTAGTATGGGTATATTTTAAGTTTATACGAAAAAGTTCATCACCTAATGATACATCAGATACAAGTACTTCTACGTAAAATTAAAAAATTGATTTTCTAATTATTAATTTAATATCAATATAATATTAAATTATATAATGTCTAGTGCTATATCGCTAGATATAGTTCCCCAACCAGTATGTATATTTTGCTTACAAGATGATAATAAAATAATTACATATCAAGGATCTTGTAATTGTCATCCATTAATTCATGAAGAATGCATCATTAAATGGAATCGTGTAAATATAAATAAATGTCCAATTTGTCTTAAAAATAATAATTATGTAACAATTGTATCTAACTCTCGAACAAGAAATATATCAAGGGTGTTATGTGTAGTTTGTTGCATATTTATATGTCTTTCTCCATATATTATGTTTGCTATTTTACTATCATTATCAATAGAACATACTACAAATTCTAAGCAATATAATAAAACGATCTAATATTTTCTAAAACATACATATTAGTTTTTACAAAAATATCAGTTTTCAACGATATTTTCTAAAACAAACATATTAGTTTTTACAAAAATATCAGTTTTCAACGATATTTTCTAAAAAAAATTGATTTATTTACATTATTACCCAATAAATAAAATAATAACACAACAATGAGTGCAATCTATTATTTAGTAAAAATAAATGGAATTTATGATATTCTATGTGCCTTATGCATTTTAGATTATATATATATCCCATATTTAGAAACAATTCACTTGAATATGATAAAAAATAATGAGACAAATGTAATATTAGGAAGATATTATGCATATTGGATCCTTACCTATGGTTACATGAGATTAACAATAACAGATATACATTTTATTTCAATGTCATATTATATTGAAGCTTTATGTACATTAAATGAATTATATATTGGTAATGATATTTATTATGGTAAGGCTCTATTTGTAATAGTTGTTTCGATATTGTTTGGATATTTATACCATTAAAAATTGATTTCTTTATTAACTACTATAAAAACTTAGTTAATAAAAAATAAAATGAAGAGAAGTAGTAGTAAAAAGAGAGGTAATCAAGAACCAACTGGAAACAGTTCGGCTCAATATTCATATTTAACATATGAATTAAACACGTTGAAATTACAAATTAAAGATATTTACAATAAATATGATGCGAAAATAGAATTCCAAAATGTTCAAATCAATGACTTACAATCTAAATTACTTGAACAACTAAAACAAAATGAAATACAGTGTAAACGACTCTTTGAATTAAAAAATTGATTTCTTTATTAACTAAACATCAAAATCAATAATTTAATACTAAAATGCAAGTTTTTCTCAAAACTCTAAATGGTAAAACAATTACCCTTGACATTGAACCATTTAATACAATACAAGATATTAAATCTATAATTTATGACAAAGAAGGTGTTCCACAAAAATATCAACGATTGACTTTTGCAGGAAAACCATTAGAAGATGATAGAATAGTCTCAGATTATAATATTAGTAAAGATGCAACATTGCATTTATTTTTGAAATTAAATGGTGGTGGACAAGCTAACCCCCAAATCACTGTCCGCGGTGCATTAGTAAAATACGTATGGCAAAACTTAGATGTCAAAAAAATAGCAGCTGATAAAGGTATGGCACCCATTGGTCTACCCGCCAAAATTGTTCAAATGGTAATGGTCGAAGCAATGAAATCTCATCCTATGACTGAAGCTGAAAAAAAAAGTGCACTTCATTGGAATGCAGTACAAAAAACAGCTCTGAAATTACTTGCCGGTAACTTGCAAAAATATGCAGATATGGTTTAATTAATTATCTAAATTAATAATAATGAGTACAAACAAACCAAAACCTAATCCATTATTTGAATATAATTATCTAATTAATGCATCTACTGATTCAAATGCAATTAGTATTGTAAATAATTATAAAAAGATATATGATAATTATGTTGATTTTTTTAATGTAAGTAATACTTCAGCAGATACGACTGTTTTAGATAACGCTGCAACACAAATTCTAAAAAATTTTGATAATATTGTAAATATTATAATGCCATGTATAACTGATCCAACATCATATACTATTAAATGTACTACTAATAATGCATGTGTATGGGCAAGTGATGTAGAACAAATTTCATTACAATTTGTTATATTAATTGCATCTATGACTAGTGTTGGTGATCTAAAATCTCAATATGAATTTATTTCATTTTATATGATTCGCAAATTATATGATCCAATTACAGAAAGTTCAGGAAACTATAGTCAAATTAATAGTTCAATAACACCAACATATTATTTATGTGCAAATATTCCATATCGTCCAAGATCAGATGATCCAAAATTAAAAGCACAATTTGATAAATTAAGTAAAAAAATGGAAACTCTACAAAAAAATAAAGACGTTAGAGAAAGTGATCGAACATTAATAAATTTTCTATTATATATATTATTACCAACAGTTATTTTTATTTTATTAATAGTCGCATATGTAAAATATTCAAAAAATAATGCAGCTGCTGCTAGTAAAGCAGCAGCTGCTAGTAATGTAGCTGCTACTGATGTAGAACCACCAAAAGTAGGTGGTGCATTATATGATGCATTAAATTTTATTGGTACAATTAGTAGTAAATTAATGAGAATTTAAAATTTATATAAAATAATATTTTCATATTCTTTTTTAGTAGTATATATTTTGTTTATTCTAAAAACATAATATTTATCAGAATCTTCTTCTTTTATATCATCTAGTTTATAATTTTTATTCATTGTTCTATATGTAATTATGTTTATTGGTAATTGGTGTGTTGTTTGAACTCGATAATACATCATAAATTGACATACTTCTATTGGTATATCAAAAACAATAACTTTAATAGTATATTTATTATTAACTAAATTTATATATTCTTGTCGTTTTTCATAACTTAAGTTAGTATTATCTACTATTATAGATTTCTCTTCTTTTACTGCATCTTTTATTTTTTTAATTAACTTGCTTTTTGTTTTATCTGTATCTTGATTTACATATATGTAATCATCATAATATTTTTTACTAAATGTACTTTTACCACAACCTGGATATCCTACCAATAATACTAATTCTAATTTATCTCTTTTTATTACTAGTTTTTTAACTGTTAACCATTTCTTAATATCTAATGGTTCTTTTGATACAGTATATTTAATTGTTTTATTTTGAATAAATTCTTCAGGTAATAAAAACTTAATACCAATATTATTTGCAAAATTACTATCGCTATTACTAAAATCATTTTTTCTTCCAGCTGCATCTCCAACATAAAAACTATCTTTAAGATCAGGATTAATAATATCACTTAATAAATCCCACATACCAGTTAATGGTTTACGATAGAAATCATCTTGATAAGAAATAAATACAGATATATTTACATTAAAAGATTTTATAATATTCATAATTTTTTCTTTAAAATGTTCTAATCCTAATTTTTTATCAAGACCTTTTTGATTTGTAAATATTACTACGTTGTAATCAATTAGACTATTAATTCTAGATATAATATTTGAATCAATAAATTTCCAATCATCCTTATCTTTTGGAAATTTAGCATTTGATTTAGTTTCAATTATTGTATTATCTAAATCAAATGCGGATATCTTTTTTTTAGTATTATCTAAATTTATATAATATAGAACACCTGATTTTTGTTTCCACATATTATTATTATTTGAATAATACTTACGTATAATAAAATTATTCAATTATTATTATTTGAATAATACTTACCTGTAAGAAATATTAAATATGCAAATACTACACTATAAATTAATAATGATTTTGATATATATTCTAAAATACCTTGATCATCTAATACACAGCTTCTATATGTAGTTAACATATGCGCATTAAAAGCAAATACATTTGAATATAATATATATTGATTTTTTGTTTGTTCATACAACCATTCTGTAACTCTAGGAATTGGATCATTAATATGTACAACTCTTACTGTATTAATTACATATTTATTATATAATTTCACAAAATTACGATCACCTATAGATGGTCCAGCAAGATGTACAGAATTTATATTATTAGCATTAATAGCTAAATTATTTAAATTAGCATGAAGATCAAATGTACAGATAGTAGAAAGACCAGCACCTAAAGAATATCCTGATATAAATATTTTAGTTGCACCATTATTTAATAATTCTTTACATTTTTCATATATTACATTTCTTATTGACATATATAATTGAAAATATCCGAAATGTACACCAACAGGTGTAGATAAGTCTTTAATCATATCTGGATTACTTGCATATTCACTTTTATATGCGACAATAGAAATAGATAAATTAGATATAGTATTTTCAATCTCCTTTATGTCAGTTCCTTTAAAATCAATTATTATTTCAGATGAATCTGATTCATTTAATCCAATATGAAATTTAATTTTATTTATGTCATAAAGTTTATAATTAAAATTTTCACTATAATTTATAGCCTTTAATATATCTTGTGGATTTGGGTTATATGACTCATTTAATATATAATTACTAATATAATTAGTTAATGGATAATATACTATAATAATTAATATAAATAAGATAACATACAGTAATTTAACTGGTAGTACTTTAAAATATAATAAACTTACTATTACAAATAATGCACCATTTGTATTAATTTGATTCCATATACTCATAAATGCATTATAAGTAAAATTATTATTATTTAACTTCAAACTAATAAAATATGCGAAACAGTAAATTATGAAAGATAAAAAAAATCCACCAATAATATAATCTTTAATCGTTAAATGATCTGAAGACATTTTAATATCAATATTGTAATTTACTAACAATAAAATAATATAATTTACTAATGAATATAATAATTTTTTATTGACATTATTCATTTATTTTTCCTATATTTTATAACAAAGAAATATATTATATAACTAATAATTATGAAAAATAAAATTAATTCATAATTAAGAAGTGTATTATTTTGATAATGAATTAATTTCACTTTATCACATTCTAATACACTCATTACTGACTTTTCTAAAACATTAACAATAGGTGCATAGTGAGGTACAGGTATAATACTAGATCTTTCAAAAAGATCATTAATATAGTTACATGTTTCATACTTATTTTGGTTCATACAGTCAAAATAATTATATCTTATTTTTGATGCTATACCTAATATGGATTTAGTAATATTTAATATATTACAGTAATTTTTAGTCTCATATAAATCCTTACTACTTAATTTAAAAGACATTTTATTTTGCTTAACCCTTTTTACTTATTAACAAAGAGTAGGTAAATCAATTTTTATTTTTATTTTAAATAAATAAAACACTCAAATAATTTTCATTTTAAATAAAAATGAAAATTGATTTCGCATAAAACACTCAAATAATTTTCATTTTAAATAAAAATGAAAATTGATTAATTATCAATATATATTTAAATATTAAGTAATATTAAATAAGAATGAAATTCTGTAAACATTGTAATTATGTATTAAATATATCTAAATCTCCTATAAGCAATGACAATAAAATTACATATGCAATTGAAACAATGGATCAATATTTAAATTATATAAAAAATGTATCAACTGAAATAAATCACGATGTTGATCTAAAAATAGATCAAAATGCATTAAAATCAAAATTAATGGGAAAATTTAAGCAAAATAAAAAGAAAGTAGATGAACTAATGTTACATTATGATTCAATTAAAAATAAAACAATTGTAGATAATAATATATATTTTGTGTGTCAAAATTGTAATTCATCATTTGAAATAGAACCAGGGACAATTATATTATCTACAAACTTTGATGTAAATAATCAAAAAATTCAACAATATGATTTTGGATTTAAAATTATGGATCCTACATTACCTAGAACAAAAGATTATATATGTCCTAAAAAAGAATGTGACTCGCATAAACCAGAAAATAATGTTAAGAGAGAGGCAATTATTTTTAGAGAGTCAAAATCTTTTATTACGAGATACGTCTGTACTATGTGTTTGAGTGATTGGCTTGCTCAATAATTTATTATGTATCTCCGATCAATAATTTATTATGTATCTCCGATCAATAATTTATTATGTATCTCCGATCAATAATTTATTATTTATATATATTATGAATAATAAATCAAGTTTATTTATAATAATTTTATTTATAATTTTAATTAATTATATAATATTGTCAAACAGATTTGAATATTTTAACTTAGAATCAAAATATATACCCAAAGTAATATATTTATCATACAAAACAAAAAATATTCCAGATTACGTAATGAGTAATTGGAAAAAATTAAATCCTGATTATGAAATAAAATTATATGATAATGATGACTGTAAAAAATTTTTAATTGAAAATTATACACAAAATCATGTTGATATATTTAATTTTTTAAAAGATGGTCCAATTAAAGCAGATTTCTGGAGAGTATGTATATTAAATACGTATGGAGGTGTCTATTCAGATATAGATGTAGAATTATTAGTTCCAATTGATGAATTTGTTGAAAAAGATGTCACATTTTTATCATGTGGATCATATTATGGTACAATGAATCCTCATTTTATAATGTCAGTAAAAAATCATCCAATATTACAAGACTGTATTAGTAAGTATATAAAAATGTATAATAATAATATTCCCTATGGTTATTGGAGATATTCAATTACGGAAATGATGCAGAATAGTATTATGAAATATGTAGATTATAACCCAACCAAAGAAGGTATTTTGTATGATATAGATGGGAATAAATATCAAATATTAAGTGAAGTGAATGAAGGAGATTATAGTAAAATATATTGTTCATATAAATCAAAGAAATTATTAAATAATAGATACGGTAAATATAATTATAGTGATCATACATTTGAAAATTTTAATAATTATATTTCATTTGAAAATTATATAAATATGTATTCATATCAAAAATACATCCAATATCAAAGAGGTGTACGCGTATTTTCATAACCAATGGTTTGATACTTCTCGGTATAACATAAAAAATGAAATATATAATATATATAACAGAATATTATATTATATAATTATAAGATGCCACCAAAGAAAAAAACAACACCAAAAAAGAAAGAACCTAAAAAAACAGGTAAAAATGTTAAATTTACTAGTGATGAAAATGTAAATACTGTAAAAAATGCCCCGACTAAAGAAAACTATCCTAATAGAGCAGATTTGAATTTAGATGAAGATGAACTAGAAAAAGAAACAGAATTAGAAACTGAAATCGAAGCTGAAACTGAAAAAGACATAGAAGAAATTCAAGAAGATCAAGAAGAAGACAATATTGAAGAAGATCATGAAGTAGATGATGAAGTTGAATATGAAGATGAAGAAATTGATAATATTGATGATTTATATGAAGATGAAGATGAAGATGGTGTAAAAGTTAAAAAGAAGAAAAAAAATAAGAAGAAGAAAGATGATGATGATGATGATGAATTAAAATTAGAAGAAGAATGTGAATATGATTATTCTGAAATTTATGATGAAAAGAAAGAAGAACCATATAGAGTTGTTGATAATTCAGAGAGAATTACATTATCAAAATTAACTATATATGAAAGAGTAAATCTAATTGCAACTCGTGCAAAACAAATTTCATTAGGAGCAAAAGTAAATATTAAAAATACAACAGGATTAAATCCTATCAAAATTGCTGAATTAGAGTTAGAGAACAGAGTTATACCGATGAAAATTAAGAGAATTCTCCCCGACAATAAAGTTGAAATATGGAAAGTTAGTGAATTAGAAATTGATTAATATGTACATTTAATGGATGATTTATTAAATAAATTTAATGCATTACCGAATAAAAATTTTTTATGGTCTATGATGAGATATACATCGGTAATTTATCAAGTGATACATCATAGTAAACTTGAAATACATACACCAAGAAATTCTACAGAATATTACACATATATATCTGATAAATACTGGGCTAAACTTATATATGGATTATCATTATCTAAATCAAATTGTATTATTTCAGATAATGTAAAAAAGGGATCATATATAAATTTAATAGGACATTGGCATAATATTTTTACAAGAAATAACTTTGTTTCAATCAATAGCATAAAATATGAAATATCTTACTATTTAGATTTACCATTAGAATCTAATAATGAAATAGAAAAATCAATTCATAAGAAAATAATAAATGATAATTCTATATTTTCAGATATTATTAGTTATATTTTACATATTGATATAATTAATAAAAATATATGTAAATATTTATTAAAGTATGTACTTATATCATATAAGATAGATGAATATATAATTGACAACTTCTATAATTATTTAATAAGTTTACCAATGGATCCTTGTCGTGAAACTGAATGTAGAGATGATATAATTATTTTACTAGAACATTATTTGTAACTAACATCAAATAATTTTCTATAATTAACATAATGGTACTTTCACAAAATGTTTTGTTGAAAATAGAAAAAATAAATAAAATAGATACAGTATTAAATACAGATGCACTTAACAAATTATATTATGAACTAGCCAAATTACCAAGTGTTAAAGAAATAGATGATTATAATAAAAAACACAATACTAATTTTGATTTAATTAAATTAAAAGAAATTATATCAGAAACAAATACAGCTCTACCTTTATTCGATATTGTATCTCAAAATATTTATTTAATTTGTGCAAATGAAGTATTTGAATATGTTAAAGAAAAACATTATAGAATTGCTACTGAGAAAATATTTAATTTTTTAAAAGATAATTATAATAAAACTAAATCTACAAAATTAAAACACATCATAGAAAAAAATATTAATTTTTTAGAAAATTATAACTTTGATATCTTATTTAATACATACTTAAAAGTAATATATACAAATTCCAATCAAATTGGTAAAAATTTAACAGATTGTAAAAGAATTTCTTTTCTACCATACTTAACAAACATAGATACTTCACCATATTATTCAAGAAGTGAAATTATTAATATGGCATTAAATTTAAAACTCATAAAACCAGATGCGACTTTTTATGATAATGATAAATTAAATAATTTATGTTTAGATTTAAGTAAGCATGATATATCAAGTAAAACAATATTAGAACATCAATTATATATTGAAAAAAACAATGCTCAACATATTATATATTATTACACCTTTTATGGTTCCCAATATTATAATAAATATTTAAGAAATATTAGTAATATTCAAGATGATATAATGGAAAATAATATAAAAAAATTATATTCCATAATAAAAAAATCACCCGAATTTTCTACAGATGTATATGTATATAGGTTTATTAATTCTGATTCATATTTAGAGCATTTAAAAATTAATAGTATTTTCAAAGAAACAAGTTATATTAGTACATCAAGAAATCCTTTTTATAAAGAAAAAGATAATGTATTTGGAAATATATTATTAAAAATTAAATTACCTAAAAATAAACAAGGTATTGGATTATGTGTGGAATCATATTCATTATTTCCAAATGAACAAGAAATAATTTTAGCACCAGGTAACTTAAAATTATTAAAAATATCTGAATCAAACGATGATTTTACTTATTTTCATACAGATATAAATGCTCAGAAATCAATATATAAAAAATATGAATTTGAATATATCGATTCATTAGATGACATTATAATTAATAATTATAAAAGAGAAACAATTGAATTTGATTTACCACAAAATTTTGTATTAATTAGTGATGATCCAACTGAAAAAATAATTGAATTTTACAGAAGTATTCCAATTATAAATGAAATGCATTATTTTAACTTGAATATTAATAGTAAAAAATATATGTTTCAAGTATTTTATTTAAATAAGGGTGTTGCATATCAAAAATATTATTATCTTTTAAAAAATAATCCTGAAAATAAAGAAATTATATTTTTAGTGTTACAAGATGAAAAGACACAAGAAATTAATTTAATTATTGAAATTGGTGATATTATTAGTGTAAATTATTTACATAGATATACTGGGGCAAACACATTAGAAGATCAGGACCTTATTGATGTATTAGATAGCATAGTAAAAATATTTAGAATTAATAATGTAATAATTCACCCTATATTTAAAAAATATAAGAATAATATTTCTAATATATCAGATATATTAGATAATAAAGATGAATACCAAGAAAAAGATATATTATTAAATTTCTCTGCTGATATATCAATGTATAATGTAGATGTAATGAATTATTTATTAGGGAAAAATAAGAATGAACGTTTTATGAATATAGATATGATAGTAAATAAAATGGATACTCATTTTTTAGATAGATTAAAACGATTATCACCTGAATTAATATTAAAAATAGAAGATACTAATGAATTATTTAGACTATATAAAAAAAATAAATTTACAAACATTTGTAATATGTTATTATATTTACATGAAAATTATTTTTATTTACTCCCACTTTTTATTAATAAGATATCAAATGTATTAAAAACCAATCCATTCTTAATAGGATATTATGTATTAGCAGCTAATACTAACTTTTTAACATTTGAAAATATACCAATACAAAAAGAATCTAAAGTATTTAATATTAGAGCATAAGACGTAATTATTATTAATAATTAATGATAATTAAGTTAAAGGAAATTCTTGTCATTTGTATTTGCCCTGATCATAATGAAAAATATCATAAGCGAAGAATACATATGGAAAAACTATTAAATAAATTAGAATTTAAAAATGTTGTACATTATAAATCTTCATCGGAAAAATATCCGTATTGTTTAAATAATGCTAATATTGATATATTTTCAAAATATAAACCACCATTTTTACTTTTGGAAGATGATATTAAAGAAACTCAAGATATTCCAAATGAATTAGAAATTCCTGATAATACAGATGCATTTTATTTAGGATTATCAAGTGGTGGTGGTCATCCAACTAATAATTATGATGAGGGAAATTCTAAATTTGAATATATTAATAACAACTTATTCAAAGTAAAAAATATGTTAACGACTCATGCAATATTATATGTTAATCCTACGTATATTTCACATGTACGTAATCAATTAATAACAAAGCCAACATATTATAATGATGTAATTATAAGTCAAATACAAAATAAATTTAATGTGTATTGTCATAATGAATCATATTTTTATCAATGGAAAGAATTAGACGGACATGAGAATGCAACTAAAATTAAGATTCCTATTCTAATTAAAAATAATGTAACATTTGTTACTGCATTTATTAATATTAATAATTTACAAAAGAACTATTTTTATTATTTTGAAAAATTGGCAAAAACCGGTATATCAATCGTATTATTTTTAGATAGACAGTATAAAGAATATGGTGAAAATATTAGTACTTTATATAAAAATGTAAAAATACTAAGGTATTTATCTAAAGAAGAATTACATGTAAATAAAATTAAACTATCAACTAAATTACCTACTGATAGAAACACTGAAAAAGATACTGAAAATTATTTAAAATTAATGAATAATAAAATATATTTTGTTGAGGAAGCGATGGATATAAATTTATTTAACACTGAGATATTTTCATGGATTGATTTTAGAATATTTCATATTTTTAAAGATGATTTGTATATGACTAAAAAATTACAAGAAATATCAACTAAAATATATGAATCTGATGTGAATTATTTTCCTGGAGCATCAGATAAGAAAAATACGATTGATACAATTAATTGGCGATTCTTAGGTGGATTTTTTATATTAAATAAAAATCATATTAAAAAATTAGTTAGTGAAACAACATTATTATTAGAAAGTATTAATACATTGACATGGGAAGTAAACATATGGGCTATATTAGAGTATAATAATCGTTTTAATTTTGGTTGGTATAAGGCAGATCATAATAATTCTATTTTAGAAAATTTGAATTTTATCTAACGTTAAAAATAAGATTTTTATCTAACGTTAGAAAATTTGAATTTTATCTAGCGCTCAAATATAAATTTCCTAAAAATGAGATTTTTAGAAAATTTGAATTTTATCTAGCGCTCAAATATAAATTTCCTAAAAATAAGATTTTTAGAAAATTTGAAATATCAACAATATATAAAATAATATGAATTAAAAGTATAATAATATATAGAATAAATGGATCTCTTAACCAAAGATGTCGAAAAATTATTTTTTAGTTCAGCTGCAAAAGATGAATTTGAAATAATTATCGATCAAAAACAGATGAATATGTCTAAGTTCATGACACTATTAAAGTATATTGGTCATCAACATAAAACATTAAATTTACCTGTATATAAGGAAAATGTTTTAGATGTATGTTTAACAGATGCAAATAGTTATTATCGAATTAGTGTATCTGGTAAAGATAATATTCAAGTGGTACTAAATAAACATCATCATAAAAAGAATATTCATGTATTTCATAGTTTATTACAAGAAGCAAAAAGTAATATTGGTGATTATTCAATTATGATTAAAACAAAAAAAGGTGTAATTGATCATGCTAAATATAGATGCAGATTATCAAGTGAAAAAATAGTTTCCCCCAACGATATTAAAATGTCAGAAGATGACAGACATAATATTATTTTTAGGTACAAGCAACGTGCTAGTTTAGTATTAGAAAATAATGAATATGGTAAGTTAAAATTAGATGTAACACAGGTTCAACAATCAAATCAATTAGTTACATTAACAAGTAGTCCAAATATATATGAAGCTGAATTAGATTTATCATTAGATAAAAAACTAGTTGAAAATAATGTAACAACAAAGTTATTAAATAAAATATTTGAGTCATTAAAAAGTATATTAGGTACTCTTCAAGGATCAAATATATTAATGACACAACAAGATATAACAAATGTATTAGATGAATATAAAAAATTAGTCTATGGTGAAAAAATGAATATTCACCAAGATTTGTATGCAATGCAATCAAAATCATTAGAATTGATTCCATTTATTGAAACATTACCGAATCAATATTCAGTTACAGATAAAGCAGATGGCGATCGTCATTTTTTATTTGTAACTAATAATAAAGCATACTTAATTAATAATAATTTAAGCCTAAGGCAAATTAAGGCTAAAAATTTAGAAAATTATAATAATACTATTCTAGATGGTGAGATAATTATTCATAATAATAAACAAGTATTTTTAGCATTTGATATATTATTTGATAGTGGTGTTGATATTAGATCAGAAATAAACTTGAGTACCAGATATTTAAAACTAAAAGCAATTATTGAGGGTATAACCGATGTAGAATATACTTGGATAAATATGGAAAATCCTGATAAATTTTCTATTGAAGATCAAATTAAACATCATGAAGCTAATATGGATAAACACAATGCTTTATTGAATAAAGAAATATCGAATGATAAAAATCAATATATTATATTTTTAAAATATTTTATATTCCCTACAGGTGGTGATAAATCAGAAATATATGCATATGCACAATCAATGTGGAATAAGTATACATTAGAATATAATTTGCCGTATATGTTAGATGGATTAATTTTTACACCATCTAAACAAAAATACACACGTAATCTTGATGAAATTAAATATCAAATATATAAATGGAAACCAAAAGAAAAGAATTCACTTGATTTGTATATTGAATTTGAGAGAGATCAAAAAACACAAGATATATTAACAGTATTTGATAATTCTGAAATTGAGGATGTCAATGAAGAATTTGATGATGCAGCAGAAGAAAAGAATGCATTATATCAAATTGCAAAGTTGTATGTTGGTCGTGTAAATTATGGAACAAATTTAGAAATTCCCGTACCTTTTAAGCAAAATCAAGATTTAAATATTGCATATTTATACTTGAAAGATGGTAACTTACCAAGAGATGTAGATGGTAATATTATTCAAGATAAAACAGTAGTTGAATTTACATATGATACAATTAAATCAGGAGATCCAAAGAAAAGGTGGATACCATTAAGAACGAGATTTGATAAAACAGAGACAGTTCAAAAATCAAAAAGAAAGTATGGTAATAGTGAAAAAGTAGCAGATAGTATTTGGCAAAGTATGAATTTATTAATAGATATGAATGATTTTATGTTATTAGGTGATAAGAATACATATAATGATCATATAAATATGTTAAGAAGTAAATTAACAGCAAAAGACATTGCTATTTACAAAGCATCAGATGTCTATTATTCTAAAAAGACTAATTTGGGTAAGGCTTTTAGAAATTTCCACAACTTTGTAAAATCTCAATATATTTATAATTATTGTAGTTTAACAGAAGATAAAAAAATAGATGTAATGGATATTGGTATTGGACAAGGTGGTGATTTAAATAAATATTTCCATGCTCGAGTTAAATCAATTACTGGTATAGATGTTGATTCAGAAGGTTTATTTTCAGCAGGAACTGAAAGTGCTATCGGACGTTTAATGAATTTAAAGAAAACTGTACCTAATTTTCCACCAACTGATTTGGTGCATGCAAGTTTTGGTATTAATCTAATGAATCCAGATTTACAATATTCTGGATTACCAAATATGACGGAACAAAATAAGAAAGCAATTACTAAAATTAATAGCAGGAAATATGATGTGATATCTGCAATGTTTTCAATACATTATTTATTCAAAGATACTCAAACAATTAATAATATGATTGACAATTTTAAATTATTGAAAGTAGGTGGATATTTTATAGCTTGTTTATTTGATGGTAAATTATTGCATGATAAATTCAAAGAAAAATCATCTACAGGTCAAAATATGATAGAGGAATATTATACAACAGAATCAGGTGAAAAAGAGTTATTATTTAATATTAAACCATTATATGATTTAGATGAAAAGAATATAAATAAAAATGGATTAGGTATATCTTATTTTTTATCTACATTTATGAACGCAAATACAGAATATGTAGAATATTTAGTAACACCTGAACATTTAATAAATACTATGAAACAAGCGAATTTAGAATTAGTAGAGACTGAAACATTTCAAAATATATATGCAATGACAAAAGATTATTTAATGAATGCAATTAGTTATGATGCGGGTGACGCGACCAAAAAATATTTGCATGATGTAAAGGAATATTATAATGTGAATATTTCTATTAATAAAGTAGCATTTGAAATGACAAGGTTATATAGATTTTATGTTTTTAGAAAAATAGAATAGATTTTAAGGTTAATGTTATTAGTATATAGGGGTATTTTTGGTTATTTTTTAACTATTGAGTTCAAACATAACTTTTATTAAAAAGTTATGTTTTATTATGGAATATTGGAAAAAATGTCAAAATTAAAAAATGAAAATTATTTTATAAATTAGATAAGAACAATAGAATATTAATATTAAATAATAATATGAGAATCTTTCCCTTACCAATTGTTGAAAAGAGTAATTTATCTGTAGTTAAATCTACCGACTTGTATCCAAAACCATTGAATACAATTGGATATAATTATTTCCAAGTACAAACATATGATAATCTATATAAGTTATTAGTAGCGCCTGAGAATGTAGGTAAGAATTTTTATTATATTATGGAAAATTTAACATCTGATGTTAATTATGATAAAAATATAGATACATTAAGTCAAAAATATTTTGATGAAAGTGTAACAAATGAATTTTTACAATTGTGGGAAATTGTATTATCTTTTAATCTACTTTCATCAAAAGTATTTACAAATAATGATATGTTAAAATCAGTATTTGATAAAATGAAAAAATATGTTAAATTTACCGCTAGTAAAAAAACAACACATTTATGTTTATTAAGTCCTATTACATATGAAACATCTGAATTAGAAATTAGTAAAAAAATAACAAAATTTATAAAGAATTTGGAAAATTTGGAAAAAGGTGGGAGTCTTATCATAAAAGTAAAAGAACTAATTCATGCACCATCTATCCATTTATTATATTTACTATCTAATATATTTGAAGAAGTATACATTTACAGACCTGAATTATCGTATCTTTCAATAGGCGAAAAATATATTGTTTGTAAGAATTATATTAGCAATAATATTAAATATGAAGTATCAAATGATTTTTTAAGTTTAAATATGAATTTGCCAACTGATTATATTTTTACAGTAAATGTAATTAATAGAATATTAATGCAAGAAGAATATATTGTAAGAAATAAAATGCGTACTTTTATTAATAGTCAAAATTATTTTGGTGATGAATATCATACACAATTAGCTTTGCAACAAAATAATTCTGATAATTGGATAGCTACTAATTTAATAATATCTGCAAAGAATTATACCGAATTACAAAAAACAAAAGAAAAAGAATTAAATAAGTCAATTGAATTATTTGAAACTTTGATTGAAGAAAAGACGATGCTTGTATTGTAGTTTACTTAGTTATGAATTCCGGCTGTTTTTCAGTATTAGATTCTGGTCTACCTAATACTGGATATAAATATTTTTCTGCTAGTGTTTCACCAATTTTAGTTGTAACATCTTTTTCTTGCGCAACCCCATTGGTTAAATCATCAATTTGTTGTAACATTGGTTCTAACATGGTTAAATCTTCTTTAAATATAATTTTTTTGAATAATCCCATGTATTTTTGACAAAAATCAGGAAATAATGATTTCATATGTTCTAAATAAGAACTTTTATCTTCTTTTAATAAATTAATACATAATTCAGTATTAACCATTTGCTGAATTATCTTAACTTCATCGCGAATATTCTTAGTATCACTCATTTTTATAATTTATATATTAAATGTTTTAAGTCATTATTTTTTAACAGAATATGTATGAATAATATATATTAATAATATTAATAATATAATGACCATAATTATATAATATGTATTATTTACATTACTATTTACATTATCTAATTTTTCAATAAGTCTTCCCACATTATTTTCACTTGAGGTCATTCTTTCTGGGATTAATGTAACACTATTACTTAATATATTTTTTGATTTAATTAATGATACATCTAATGGATTACTAACTAGTGCTTTGTTTATATTTGATAGTGCCGTCTGAGTAATTTCAGCTCTATTTATGTTAGCATTTGGAGTTTTTAAAGTGTTAATAACAGAATCTACATGAGCAATGGCATTTCTTATATCACTATTATTTCTTGGATTATTTATAAATGATTCATTTAATTTTGTTGATATATATTCAAATTTAATTAATAGAATATCAAGAATTTCTAAATTATCTATCATATTTAATAATGATGAAATATCACTATTTCTATAATCTACTTTTAACATATATTGTAATGCATTAAATGTATTAATTATTAATGAATTAATAATTTTTTTATATGAAGCTATAATTGGTATCTGTAATAATGTATTATTTTGAGATACTGTACTTCTCATAATATTTCTAGCATTAATTAGATCAGAATCATTTGAATCACTTATTATCATTCTATCTATTACATTTTTGGTCCTCTGAATTACAGTATTATATTTTACTGACTCTCTTCTATATTCTAGGGTATTATTTATTATACCCTCATCTGATGTAAAATCAGATGATTTCAACATTGTAAAAATATAATTAGTTTTATTATTTAGTTTAAATAAATTATCCGCACCAGCAACAACTGAATAAGTTAATGTTGTTTGATTTGCACCCTGACTCACATGCAATACAGCAAGAGTACATACTATAGAATAATCCACATTTAATATATTTAAATATGGAGGGGATAATTCTTTTGTTGGATCTTGAATTATTGTATATAGCAAATTATTAAATGATGATATTTCATTGTTATATAATATTTCACGATTGCTTAAAATTAATGTAGGTGATTTATTTGATCCTGATATAGGCAATATAGTAAATAATCCATTACCAATTACATCAGATATTATATGTGTTTGAACATATTCAAATGTTACATACGGGGATATTGGATCTTTAGATAATACAAATGATTTATTATTTATATTAGATGGAATTAACTTATCAAGTACAATATCACATTCTATTATTGATTCAGATCCAGATCTTGTATGAACAGGGAACGTATTAGTAGCAATCATATACATATCTATTCCTGATGTCAAAAAGAATAATGAATATTGATTAATAAAATTAACAGGTTTTTTAAATGAATCAATTGCACTAATTGATAAAGTATATTCGGGACCATTAATTATAGAAACATATGGAATCTTATCAGGTTGAACTTGATTATATATCATATTAATGGAACTAGTTTTAACATCATTATAATATTTATCAGATGCACCTTTTATTATATTAAATGCATCTGTCATATTTGTAGGATATGAAAAATGTTCATTTGTATTTGTAGGTAATTTAGGTTTTAATGAAAAATAACCATTACCATAAAATTCATTAGATTTAAATGTTAATAATACATTATAATTAAAATCTAGTGTTTTTTTATTATCTTGATTTTCAATCATATTTACATTAAGATTATTTACTTGAGGAATTGGAGCAGTTGTAGTTACAGCAGGTGTATATCCTGGTGTATAAATAGTTTTTGTAACAGTAGATGATTTATCAGTTGATATACTAAATTCATATGAACTCCCATTTATAAGGGATATAATTGGAATAGTTGCATTTATAGATATATATGAATTATTTACTTGATTTTTACTTAAAACTACATCATCAATAAAATATGATACGGAAGAAATATCATTATATATATTAAATGATTTATTTGTTATTAAAATATATATAAATAATGTATCATCACTAGATGATGATGACTTGTTAATTAAAATTGTATTATCACCAGTTATTGTAAAATTACCATTAATATTATCTACAATTGAATTTGTATATATACGCTCAATAGCATATGCAGATGGATACAGAGATAATACACAATATGTATTATCTGTTAGGTTTGGTGGTACAGAATTTAATATTATTGATAATGTAAATGATTTATTTGTTGTAGTTTGTAATGATGTTACAGTGAAACTTCCCATATTTGGACCATTAAATATATATATTAACCTATTAAAATTATTCGCTAAAAAATTAGATGAATTTCCAAAAACATCTGTTAAACTTACTATTAATGTATTATCTAATATTGTAAAATATGATAATTCATTATTAGGAATTATATTATAATATGGAACTAATATAAATGAACTCATTTTACTATCTATAATATATTAAATATATTTTTTATATTTCTTCAAATTCATTATATAAATCTTCATCTATATTTTCTTCTTTTGTATAATTATCTAATTTTCTTCTTTGTTCCATATGAACAATATCGATATCATTTTCAACCAATGAATAATCTTTTAATTTTAATTTTTTATTTTTATCAATTCCAATGATAAATTTATCAGGGTAATTCATAAATAACATAATTTCATCTTGTTTTATTAACTTATTTTCTAGATAAATTATTTGATAATACAACTGTTTTGTAATATCATCTGTGTTTGATTTTAATACAATAGTTGGAATATGTATATCATATTCATCTTGAATGTAATACATCTTAATTCCTAATTCAGAACAAATAAATATATTAAGATAGAATTCCTGACATAAAAATAGAAAAAAATCATTATTCACGTTATTAATATTAATACATTCAAATATTTTCTTTTTACTCCAGGTATTTTGTTGCAAGTTTCTATCTAATAATATACTTTTTACTTCCTCTAATTGATCATCAAGAACAAATCCATTTTTATCGTATTTTATTTCATTATTTCCATATAAAATACAAGATAAAATATTATTGATTAATGGTTCTTGAGGAAAATTTGATATATTCCAAGAATCCCAAAAATAATTTTTTTCATCAAAAATAATTTTTGTTCTTTTATTTCTAGTAAAAAATTTAACAACATCTTGTCTTGTTAACATTTTATTAATTATTATTTGTTAGTATTAATATTGATTTAAATAATAAATTTCATTTTTTATTTAGATCAGTATCTATAATGTCTATATTTTGAACTCTTATATTCGGATGATGATAAATATATACCATATATTATGCCTAATATAAATAATAACATTATTGGGATAATTATGTTACTATTATAATATACCATATTTTTACAAGTATCATAATATTGAGGTATTTTATCATATGTAGTTAAAATTGTTTGAATAGATTGTGCTTTTAATGTAATATTTGATCTAGAAGGTGGTATATTTGATGAAATATTTCCTATAGATTCCCACAATGCAGGACTACCCAAAGCTAATAAATTAAATTGATAACCATTTATAATAATAATAGAATTTATATTCATCAAATTACCATTATCTTGAGATATTTTATTACTATTATCATTTATACCTCTGTATATACTTGTTAATAATATATTGTTATCATCATATATTTTAATAGTATCTCCAGGTTCTAATGGTGTAAGTACTAAACTCCCAATTGTCTTAAGTAATGCACTAAATTTAATTAATTGAGTTGTATCATTAATAATTGTTGCAGTAACACATTTAATTGGTTTTGATAATACAGATACTCTATTACTATTGGAAGTAATAATAGCTGCATAATATGCTAATACCGATCTTGGAATATTATCAATTGGAATAACATCTGATATTAGTTGTGATGTAATATATGATGTAATTACTGAAATAAACATATTTGGATCTGTCTCATCTGCATATAGATTTATTGCAGTATTAACATTATTTATTATTTGATTTAATATAATAGGATTATCATTTAATAATTTTAATGATGATGGTGTATAACTTATGGTTGGAGTTGATAATATTTTTAATACTGATTTACTATAATTTGTATTGTATAATGTATCTAATATTGATGTTGTAGGTGTATTTGTGGGTTTATTTGTAGGTAATACTGTTGTTATATTAAATATTACTGGTTTACTATCAGAAATTAATTGAATATATATATTTACATTAGGTAATTCAATATAATCACCAATTTGTAATACTAAACTATTAGCAGGTGCATTTTGATTTGGAAGTTTACCAATATATATAATTACATTAGGATTATCAGAAAATTCTAATCCATCACCATTATCTAAACCAGTAATTATATAATTATTAGAATTTATTGGTGTTACTACTTTTAATAATAATGATAATCGTGTAATTTGATTTTTTGTTTCTGAATTTAACATTGTAGATAATCCAACTACTGAACTCATTGTAAGATCAGTAATATAAGGGTATTCATTACATAATTTAGATATTACATCTAATGGTAAATTAAATGGGTATAATAATGTATTTGAATTATTATTGAATATTTCAGGGATATTATTAATATATTGTTTAGTTAATATTGTTAATCTAGATTGTTGTGATCCAGAAGTAGTTCCATTTTTTTTAATTATACTATAAATAACATTAAATGGATTAGTATATGAATTTATAGTATCAATTATTTTATTAATTAATGTTAATTTTGGTGATGAATTAAATGTAATTTCTTCATTTGATCCTAAACTAAATTTTTCTACACTTTTTCTAAAAAAATTTGAAAATTTATCAAAATTATATTTTGATTCGTATAATACATTTCCAATAAATCCACTAGAAGATGAATTACTTGGAGATGGACTATATAATTGATTTGAACAACTAGGTATACTTGTAAAATCAACTCTTTTATTCTTAGAATATGTCACAAATAACATATTTATCCATGAACCAATACATGTAGCTGATAAATAATCATTTGCTAAAAGAGTATTATTAATCATATTTGAAATACTAAATGTTAACACAATATTTTGAATATCAATATTATTATTATTGTATATAGGTCTCACCGATATATTACATGCACGACTTATTGATACCTTCATAGATGAAAATAATGTATAAATAATTAATAAAGCATAACCATCTGAAGATGCTGGTAAACTAATACCTAATTCACCCGATGGTGTAATACCTAATAAAGATTCGGATGTATATGGAATTTCTACTAACTTTTTACCGATGCTATATCCAGGAAAATTAGTAATATAATTCCATATAGTATTATATGATGATGGTGAATTATTTACCATAAAATCGGATTGATCTATATTTAAAGAAATTGTATATCCTTTACCCGTATTTGGACATTGGTCTGTCATTATAATATAAACATATTTTAAATTATAAAAACTTATTTAGATAATTCATTTAATTCACTTACCATATTATCAAGACTAAATCCTTTAATTATGCTAATTATTTCACCATTTTTAATAAAAATGACAGTTGGTAAAGCAGTTACTTTATAATGTTTGCACAAATCTTCTGCATCATCTGTATCTACTTTCAAGAAAGTAATGTTAGGATATTCATTGGATAATCTTGAAAATTCAGGTGTTAGTTTATTACAAGGTCCACACCATGTTGCATAAAAATCAATAACCACACACCCTGTCTTTGGTACTTCATCTAAAGATGTAATTGACGTAACTTTATCAGAACTCATTTTAATATATTCTTTTTATTAATAAATTACTTTTATATATACAAATATATTCAATTTTTAAAAAATTGAACTTATTTATCATTACAATAGACTGATAATGTTAATAATATATATAAAATGACAGCACATCTAAGATTGTCTAGAGAATATGAAAAATTACTAAAAGATCCAGTTGATAATGTACAATTTACTATAAATGCTAATAATATCTTAGAATGGGAATTTATAATTATAGGTCCAGTTGAATCACCGTATGAAGGAGGTATCTATCAAGGTATCATTGTATTTCCATCTACATATCCACATGATCCGCCAACAGTTAGATTTACAACAAAAATATTTCATCCAAATGTATATGTTGGTGGTGGTGGAGGAGAGCATAAAGCAGGTGATCTATGTATTTCAATATTACACAAGGGTACTGATGCAACAAGTGGTGAACATGAATTAGAGCGATGGAGACCACTTCAAAATGTCAGAACTATCTTCATTAGTATTATATCATTACTTAATGACCCAAATCCTGATTCTGCTGCAAATGTTGACGCAGCAAAATTGTGGAGAGATAACAAAGAATTATATTATAAAAAGATTAGAGATGATATGGATACATAATTTTTTATAATGTAAATATATATAATAGGAAAATGTCTTCAGAAATCATATGTGGTTCTTTTGATGATCATAAAAGTTATTTTATATCTAATACATACGAGAAAAAAAATTTACTGCGTGTTAAAATAATAAAAAATCCAGATATAAATCAAAATGAATTATTTGAAGAAAAAATAAATCAAGTTTTATTAGAATTTAATGGAAAATATGAAATAGTTGACATAAAATATGCAGATGTATCATGTATGATTATTTATAAAAAATATTAAATATAATATATATATATACAAATATGTTTGATTGGTTATTACAAAATAGAAATATATTAATTGGTTTATTAATAACTGGAGTAATATTTGCAATTATTGCAATAGCATTAGGATCAACAATGAAAGGGTTCTCATGGACGATATCCGCTTTTTGCTTATGTTTTATTAGTGTTGTATTTATTGGTGCTGGTGGATATTATCTACTAAAACATCAAGGTTCAAAAAGTCCATTATCTTCAACACCACCTAGTACAGAACATTTAAATGGTGGATATTTTTATTACGGAGATTAAAAATATATATATATATATATATATATATGGATACTCTTTTCTGGGTACTTATAATACTTGGTGGTCTACTTGTAACTATTCCAGTGATAATGATATGGATAATGGGAGGGTCATCGTTAATGCCATATGGTGCTATCTCAATGGGTCTAGGTGTTTTAATTATGGTTGGTGCTTATTTATATAGTATACGGGATACATTTTTTTCTTCAAAGAAACGTCCAACATCTTCAATGGGTGGTGAATATTTTTATTATTGAGAATAAAAAAATAATTATTATTTTTTTATCCTTTAATTGCCTTATTTTTTAATGTACTATTAACAAATTCTCTTATGTTATTAATATCTCTACCACCTTCATAATTATGTAGTTTTTTACCATCAAATAGTTGGATTGTAGGAAAACCTTCTATACCATGTAATTCAACTAAATCTCTATTTTTTTCTTCATCGACATTTACAGTTAATAATAAATTAGGATCTACATATTCTCTTCTTAATTTTTCAAATGTAGGACCAAAGTGTTGGCAGTGACCACACCATTTTGCAGTAAATGAATATAAAATAGGTTTTTGTCTATATTCATCATACTTAGATTCTTTCTTTTTAGGTTTTTCATCAACTTCATCTTCATTAGAAGCACCGCCTTTCATTATTTGGTTAGTATCATTATAATTAAATTTACTTTCAGCTAATTGTAATACTTTACGGGTAGTATCAATCATAGAATCTAAAAAACTTAATTCTAATTTAGTATCTTGATTATTTAAATCATTACCCATGTTTTTATAAAATCCACCTAACATATCACCGTGCATGGAACGTAAATCAACAATAGATTCATATAATTGTTTTTGATCATAGTTTTCTATATTTTTAGAATAATCTATTACTTTTACAAAATTATTTTGAAAGGAATTCATTCTTTCTTAATAATATGAATCAAGAAAATAATATTATGAGTTTTTCATTTTCAATAAAAGAGTATTTACATATATTTGATATAAATTCTTTACTTACGTTAAATAATTTTATGAATACTAGATTAAATTCAAACATTACACCAGTAACTGTTAATAGAATATTTATATACGGAATGTATGAATTTAAAAATACTGTAATAAATTCTCCAGAAATTACAAATAATATTATATCTAAAGTTATTTCTTACATGTATAAAACATCATCTGTAAATAAAAATAAAGTAGATAAAATATATAAATCTATTTTATCTGCAAAAAATATTGATGATTTTGAAAAAATTTCATTTGATACATAATTTTTTTATAGATATAAGGTATGTCAAATTTAAATACATTTGTTTTAACAAATCCCGGTGAAACAATACAACAAACACCAATTATTAAATTAGATGGTAATAATACTGTTGTTTATACTGATCAAATGGGTAGACAAACGGTAGTAAGTTTAAGTCAACAACCAGTCACAACCATCCCTATACAAACATTTAATATCCCACCTATAATGGCATCTAGATATGAATATCAAGATGTAAATGAAGATTCAGAACTTCATCAAAAAGTAATGAAAAAAATATATACAAATATATATAATTTTATTATTCCTAATGAACATCCATATATGTTAAATTATGTTAAAAAGAAAAACAGTGAATATTCAATGGTAAAAAACATGAAAGAATTTAAATCAAATAAAACAAAAGAAAATGAATATGAAGGTAAATTACAATACCTTGCACATAATGTATACCCTAAATCAACTATGTATAGTGATGTAAGACAATATTTGGATACATATGATATTAAATGGTATGATATTGAAGAAAGTAAATCAAAAGTATATGATTTAATAATTAAAAAATTAAAGAAAAAATTAACAGATTTGGTTAATTAAATTTTAATTTTTAGACTTTGTTGTCTTATTAATTATGATGTATGTTATAATACTTATTATTATAATCAATAATATCTTCCAATAAATATGATTTGATGTATTTACATTATCTTCAACAATAATATCTTTACCTACATATATTATATTATTATATTGCTCAGGAATATATTCAATCTTATCTATATAATTATATAACCAATTTTTATTCGAAATATATTTATCTTTTACAAATATAACTTCATATGGATGTACTATTTGATCATAATATTTCATACTTGTAATATCATGTAAAAATATATTTTTATTAATATTAGATAAATTTCTAAAATCAATAGAATTATAATGATAAAAAAGACATCCAATATTCCAATTATTATTTATAATTTCCCGTGACATTTTGACTTCTTTTTGCTGAACAACTTCAATATATTCACTAATAAGATTTGTTTGTGAAAAAATTTCTTTACTTATTAGATATTCTAATGTATTTTTATCAATACAAAATACATATGATTGAACATGCGCACTATTTACTGGATCATCACATGTATATTTATCGCATGTATTTATTGTACAACCATATAATTTTATATCATCTACTAAACCATCTAAAAATATATTTATCCATCTATTTTTATAATATTTTGGTATAATTGGTCCAATTACAGATGAATTTGCAAAAATAAAATAATCATAATTTTTATATAAATTATTTGTTAATAATCCATCTGACCATCCTCCAAAATCATAACCTATATTTTTTCTATTTAATATTTTTACATAATCTGGAACATCTATTTTAATATATTCATTGTTAATAATTATAATAAAATCAACATTTTGATCATAAAATATACCATTTTTTATAAAAAAATCAACATTATAATTGTATTCATGAAATGTATATAATACTAATATTCTTCTATTATCCATATATTTATATTTTATATTATTAATAATAATATAATATTTTTATGAATAAAACACATACCAACTTCTCTCCAAATAATGATTTACTTCACTTTGCCATACAGATATTTCATTTAAAATGTTAGTATAAAAAGATTTTGAATATGATAATATACTATTTTTATTAACAATAAACATTCCATAATAATTAGCCATCATATAATCATTTTCAACTATTACATTCGATGGTATCTTATTAATTTTTGACATTAGCCATTTATTTAATGGAAAAATAGATGCTTCTTCAAATTTATTATTTATTCTATTAATCTTACTTGCAGATATATGATTAAATATTCTAAAATTTAATGGAACTTTAACTATATTACCACCATAATAATATTTATATCCACTATATTTAGCAATATCTTTTGATAAATATATAAAAGTTAAATACAATTTAAATTTATGTATTAAATATTCCGATGATGCATGAATAGAAAAAATATAATCAGGTAAATTATTATAATTATTAACTACATGTGATATATATCCATAGGAATCCCACCCTATATTAGGAATTTGGATAATTTTTACATTTACTGCATGACTTGGTATACCGAGTGGTATATCATCACCTTTGTTATAAATAAATATTTTTACATTATGTTTATTTATTAATGGTTTTAATATATTTGATATATCTGGTTCACGGTATCGTGAAATAATTATATGTGTCATCAATACATTTTCAACCCATTCTACATTATTATACGTTACGTTATTAGTAATATCATATATATCATTAATATTATCATTAATAATATGATCATTATTTTCATTTACATCTATATCTATATATATATTTGTATTTGTATTTTTATTTCCATTTATATTTCTATATAATATTGATAATGTTAATAACATAATTATTAATAATGTGCTATATATAATTATCTTTTTATTCATATAATTACATTATATATTTAATAATAGTTATTTGTATTTTTTAAAGTATTTAATACAATCGAAAATGACGACATTGGATGACCATATACTTCAATTGAACTCATACCAAACATAAAATCAATAAATGCACGCTGTTCATAATTTAATTCTTTTAATTCTTCTTCATTTTTACAACATAATTCTTCAGTAGTATCAATATTACTTAATAATTTATTTATATCACTAGCTGCAATATATATTTTATATTTATTATTTTTAAATGTTGTTGATTTAACTATTAATTTTAATGATGGTATATTTTTTAGTCGATGACCACTTCTAAAATCATGTTCGTATCTATAATGTATAAAATTATAAGGTTCATTATTTAATCCTAATTTATAAAACGTATTTTTATAAATATTCATTATTTTAGGTGATGGTTGAATTATACTTAAAATATTCTTGCTAATTTCAATATCTTTAATTAAACTAAATATACCTTTGAGTACTACATATGGTTTTTTTATATATTTTAAAAATTTTATATTATTTTTTAGAAAAGTATTTGCATTGATAATCGAATTAAAATTATCAGTATTATCGTTATTTAGATTTAACGTATTTATATTAACATATAAATCAATACTAGATAAGAATGAAGTATCGAACAACTCATCAAAATTAACATTATAAAATGTAATTAGATCATCTTTTCTAAAACTTGCATATCTAAAAGTAAATCTAATATTATTTTTTAAACAAAAATTTATACCATACTGAATATCACACATTTGATTACATAATCCATAATATGTATCAAATATTATTATCTTATCAGATAAGTTATAATAATTACCAGATTCTTTTTTTTTATTGCATTTACATCTTTTTCTCGTAAATATTTCTTCATATAATATTATTTATAAATTTAATTAATATGTTATTATGATTAATAAATAGTAAAAAAGAAATATATGTTTTATTAGTAGATAAATTAAAGAAAAAGTTAGAAGACTTGATTATTTAATATTTTTATTGCTTCTTTCAATCCTAATAAATTTAAATTTAAATTATCCAATAATGTCCCATCACCTGTATAATTATTATTAGATGATTCTTTTACTATATTTAATTGTATCGTAGGTTCTATTAATTTTGCTACATCAGATAATTTATATTTTTGTTTATAACAAATATTTATTGCGTTTTCTAATATCGTGGCGCGGTTAATATTGTCTAAATAATATTTCACAATTTTAATAAAGTCATCTTCATACACAAAATCAAAATATTTATCTTCAAAAATAGTTACTTTAGTATTATTTTTTTTAGCAATAAAACAAGATTTAATAAATCTGTTTGGTTCTTCATTTACATGAAAAATATTAAATAGTCTAAAATTATAAAAGTTATTATAGGATAAGGACCGTTTATATATAACATATTTAGAAAACCCATAATAATCAGTTGGTATAGTTACAATGTCTTCTTCACTTCTATT
>Ga0114971_10000258_pt1 | contig 33916 bp, 28 predicted proteins | sample M_140625_MF_Meta_FD_87320 | JGI IMG/M metagenome (GOLD analysis project Ga0114971, IMG submission 87320) | Freshwater microbial communities from Lake Montjoie, Canada to study carbon cycling - M_140625_MF_MetaG | ecosystem: Environmental > Aquatic > Freshwater > Lake | place: Lake Montjoie... | reverse complement strand
TCCTCAATTCTTATTCTATCGTCGTAAAATTCGTCTCTAATTAAGTCGTCGTCATTGTCATGGCCGTCATTATTCCACAGGGCTTCCTGAGCAGCAGAAATTAGCTCTAATCGCAAATCAATAGCAGCCAAATCTGGGTCTTCTTCATCATCGTGAAAAGGTGGTCGTTCTTCGTCTTCGTTGTCACCATCATTATTCCACAGGGCTTCCTGAGCAGCCGAAATTAGCTCTAATTGTAAATCAATAGAAGCCAAATATGGGTCTTCTTCGAAACATAGTTGTTGCCTAAAATGTATATTAGCATGAGGATAAGTAGTAATATTATTAATATTGTTATCATAAAAAGACATCTGTTCTAAGCGATTAGGTTCACATGTACTTCGAGTGACTTTGAAAGGTACATAATCATCATTGCAACTTCTGGATTCCAAAAAGCGTGCCATTGTTAGTTGGTTCGTGTTAAAAGTGTTGTAAATAATTTTGAAAATAAATGTTATAAATAGTAATACCTGATTCCAATTGTGAAAAAATAATTTCAATTTTTTTGAAAACTAATAAGGTTAAAAAAATGAAGTTGTTTGTTGTGCGTGTACGTGTGCGTCTAGTAGTAAAATATAGTGACTCATTTCCAATAAAAAAGTGCTGATTTCTTGTATATGTTATTGTAATATATTTGTTAGTTGATTTGATTCAAAGGATATAAAAATAGTTGAATATAGAAGCCATATATAGTTAATATATAGTTTGTATAATATGTTATAAATACTATGATTCATTTCTAATGTTTTGTGACTCATTTCTGTAAGCCTATACTAACAAGTATTGTCGTATTTGTTAGTTGATTTGATTCAAATGATTCCAAAATAGTTAAATATAGAAGCAATGGATGCCAATATATAGTTGTATGATATAGTGTCTAGTATATAGTGTCTAGTATATAGTGTCTAGTATTTGTTAGTTGATTTGATAAAAATAATGGTAAAATAGAAGCCAATATAATCCAATAAATATTATACTGTATATAATAGAGTATAATATACAGTATTATTTGTTAGTTGATTTGATAAAAAAGATGCCAAATAAAAAATAAAAAGAAGTCGTATAGAATCGAATATATATTTCCAGAGTTTGTAAATAATTAAAGGTCCGGATTCTAAGTCCGGATTCTAAGTCCGGATTCTAAGTCCGGATTAAAATACGCCATCACATGAAAAAAGGGGTTAAAGTCCCCTTTAGTTTTCTAATTAATTAAATTGTAAAATATATGAAATATGTTATATGTTATATGAAATATGAAATATGAAACTTACCAATCGTTATCCTCGTAAACAACAGGTCTGGCTCTAGTAGCAGCACAACTTTGTAGCACTTCAACACACTCGGCGACTCTGAGATTGAGTTCCCTGCTATCTCGAAGAATTATGTTCAATTCAGAATCTTCAAGCTCCAACAACATGCCAACAATCATGCCGGCTTGTGACTGATGATTTGTAACAATTTTATAATACAATTCATCGCCAATTGCGAGTTTAGCATCATCATATTCGCTAGCATCATCGTCGTCGTCATCTTCATAAAGAATGTTTTGTTGAGTAGAAGGTTGAGACTTAGACTTAGCTTGAGGCTTTGGTTCAGGAATATGAGCAACTGAAGCAGCCATTGAAGCCCAGGTATTGTTAGTAACTGAGGCGACAGATGCTGAAGCACATAGCGAAGGGAAACTGTTGTCAATAGTAGGCATCTGAATTGTCTGACTTTCGGCAAAAGTAGTAGTAAGAACCTCTTCTTCATCGTCGAGGTCTAGCATAGCAAACTTGCCCGTCTTAACAGGAGCAATAGTAGCAGGAGATTGAGAAGGAGCAGGAGCAGTAACACGTCTCTGTTGTCTCTCTTGTCTGTCCTTTTCCTTGTTGTTCTGCTTCAAAACAGGACAATACTTGACAGTATGACCATTCTTGTAGCAATATCTGCACTCAAGCGCCTTCAAAGTAGGGCAAACAACAGCGGAATTGGGGTCAGGAGTCGCACGTACAAAATGAGCAGTATCGGTCTTACCAGCATCAGCACAAACCTTACAGAATGGCTTCTTGGCGTTATTGTTGGAGTTGGAGTTTCTAGAAAATGCGGACATCTTATAGTAATAATAGTAGTTCTTAAATTTAAAAGCTTTAAAAGGTGGTATTTATAAAATTATACCTTCACTTTCTTGGCATAAAATAATTTCAATTTTTTTTATTGATTTAAAAATGGAAAAAACTGAAAAGTTGTGGTTAAGTTGTGTGATGTTTTGTAAAGTATTTAGTTTGCGGAATGTTCTGCGGAATGTTCTGAAGCGCGGCGACACAATAGACCCAGTATAGTTAAGTTAAATGTTGTATAATATTTTGTCACTGAAATCCAATGTTTTTATACTCATTTCTTGAATCTATTTTGTTTTAGATAAGCAAAAGCATATGATTATAATATAAAGATATAATTATAGTATATTTATAATAATGTCTGAACTTAACATAGTAGACTTGATAGAGAACAACCCGATAACACGGTTAACAAATACTTACCAAAATAAACTGTTGGTAAAAATTAAAGATAATTTTGATGATACAGAACAACAACTATTTATTTCTTCATTTTACTGTTATTTGAACTATAATAAAACAGATTTTATAATAGATTTGGATAATGTGTGGGTGTGGTTAGGATTTAGTCAAAAAGACGCCGCAAAAAGAGTATTAGAAAAGAATTTTAAACTGGATATAGACTATAAAATCTTTGCTCCACCAACTTGTGGAGCAAAAAAAATGTTAGAAAAGAATTTTAAATTGGATATAGATTATAAATGTTTGCTTTCTCTAGAAGTAAAGCAAACAAATGTAGGGCGTGGTGGTCACAATAAAGAAAAAATTATGTTAAATATTAGGACGTTTAAAATGTTATGTTTAAAGGCGGGAACAAAAAAAGCAAGTCAAATACATGAATATTATTTAAAATTAGAAGAAACATTACAGGAAGTAATTGAAGAAGAAAGCAATGAATTAAAACAGCAATTAGAATCAAAAGACCTTCAGATAAAAAGTCAAGAAGAAAAACTGAATGACAATGAAAACACAAAGATTGCGTTAAAAGAGAAAACAATTTTGGAACATTTTCCAAATAATACACAATGTATATATTACGGAACAATAGATAATTTAAGTAATAATGGTGAAAAATTAGTAAAATTTGGAAATTCAAATAATTTAAAAAATCGTATATATTCACATAAACATACATATTCAAATTTTCGTTTAATTAATGCTTTTAAGGTTGACAATAAATTACAAATAGAAAATGCTATAAAAGAACATAATGGATTAAATGAAAAAAGAAGAGAGATTACAATAAAAAATAAAAAATTCAATGAATTATTAACAATTCAAAATATGAGCTTTAATGAATTAGATAAAATAATAAAGGAAATTATAAAAGATATAGAATTTTCACCTGAAAATTATACGAAAATATTAGAAGAAAATAAGATATTAAAAAAACAAATAGACCAAATGAATAAAACAAATCATACTAACACTGTTGTGTTATTGACTGTAGAAAATAATAGATTGAAACAAGAAAATATAAAAATAATGAAAAAATATAATAAATTAAAGGTACAAAAAGGCATATTATGTGATGATATTTTATTACAAGAAGAACCTGAACCTGTTAAACATGAAGATATTGGTAATTATACAGAAGTTATAAATAAACTTAAATTTTTTACAAAAAATATAGATGGTACATATAATATTGGAGGTAACACATATAATTCAGTTTATGGCTCAAGACAAGATGTCTGGGATGGAAAAGCATATCAAACAACAGGTAAATTAATAAAACAAGATTTTATTTTGGGTAAATATGGAAAAATAATTTCAAAAACAAAAAGTATTCAGTCATTTGTGTCAAATAATTTATTTAAATCTGTTAATAATGAATAGTTTGAGTAAATAACAATTTTGATAGTTATTTTTTTTCCAAATTTCCAATTGTCAAAAAAAATTGAAATTCTTTTATGCCAGGAAAAGTAATGTATAATTTTATAAATACCCCCGTTTCAAAACTATTTCAATTTAACCCCACAAGCAATTAATTTTAAGAATGAACAAGACTGTTATGACCGCTATTGAGGCTTTATCTACTCACTTCAATTTCCCTATTGATGAGGCAGTTGACTTCTTGAACAGTAATAAGAAGTCCAAATCCAAGTCGAAGAGTGTTAGTGAAAATAAGGAAGTCGAAGACTTGTTTGCTCAATTGGTAAATGACGCAACCGAGACAAGAGATTCAACTGAATCCCAGGTAAGTACAACTGTATGCGCAGTTGTTGAAGATAAGAAGGAAAAAAAAGAGAAAAAAGAGAAGGCTGCTCCAGTAGATGCCGAGACAAAGGCTCTAATGGCTCTAGAGAAGAAGCAAGCAGCCGCATTGGCTAAGGAGCAACAGGCGCTTGAGAAAAAGCAACAAAAAGAGGCTGCTGCTTTGGCTAAGAAGGCTGAGGATACTGAAGCCAAGAAGGCTGAGAAGGAAGCCGCTGCTTTGGCTAAGAAGGCTCTAGAGAAGGCTGAGAAGGCGGCTGCTGTTGAAGCCAAGAAGGCTCTAGAGAAAGCTGAGAAGGAAGCCGCTGCGTTGGCCAAGAAGGCTCTAGAGAAGGCTGAGAAAGAGGCAGTTGCTCTTGCTAAGAAGGAGGCTCTTCTTCAAGAGAAGGAGCTGAAGAAATCTCAAGAGAAGGCTGAAAAGGAAGCTGCTGCTCTTGAGAAGAAGGAAGCTGCTGCTCTTGAGAAGAAGAAGGCTGCTGACTTGAAGAAGCCTCCTGCTGAAAAGAAAGAAAAAAAAGTGACTGAAAAGAAGGAGAAGAAAGTCGCCGACTCCCCAGATAGACTGTGTCCTGCCTTTGTCGAGCCGGCGCCTGTAAAAGTGACTGTACGTCGTATAACTATTGGCGACACGGAATACTTGAAATCGGCTGCTGGTATCTTGTATAACCCGGAGACCAAGGAAGAGGTTGGTCTACATGATGAGGAGACCAATACTATCAAGGCATTGCCAGATGACGACGAAGATGAGCTTGAGGAGGACGACTATGCTACTGATGATATGTAAATGTGTATAACCTGTATTTTGTATAACCTGTATAATTTGTAATATAATATAATTTAACTTAACCCCAATAAAGAATAATAGACGCAATATGCGTCTATTTTTTCATTGCTCATTTCTAATGTTTTGGCACTCATTTCTTAAAGACAATATACTAACAAATATATTAGTTTGTAACATTTGTTAGTTAGTTTGATTTTTTGGATGATATTTTAACAACAAATAGAGACTATATAGAAGCCAATGTAGACTATATACAGTGTTCTTTTTTTGCTACTCATTTACAACTTTTTGTCACTCATTTCTTAACCACACTATTAGATGTATACTGGACACATATTGGACGCATAACGGACGCCAATTGGACGCCGAGTATTAAATACGGATTAGAAGTCCGGATTAGGCGGCTGATGTACAGTGACACAGTGTCGCAAATCAGATTCCACTTTGTATCCACTTTGTATCCACTTTGTATCCACTTTGTATCCACTTTGTATCCACTTTGTATCCACTTTGTATCCTCTGTGTATACTCTTTATATCCTCTTTGTATCCACAGTGCCGCAAATCAGATTCCACTTTATATCCACTTTGTATCCACTTTGTATCCACTTTGTATCCAATTTGTATCCACTTTGTATTCACTTTGTATCCTCTTTGTATCCTCTTTGTATCCTCTTTGTATCCTCTTTGTATCCACTTTGTATATATAATACAAAATATACATTTTAGAAAAAAGTATACACTTAATATATAATATATATGTTAGCATCTAAAGAATCAAATAAAAAAGAAGAATCAAAGGCATTAGATGAGTTAACAGAAGACGATTTTTTAGACGACATAGAAGTAGCAGCAGACGAAGTAACAGGCCAATCCGTATCAAGACAAATATCATATAGTAATACAATGGGACCAGGAGCAACAATAAAATTCGGAGTTCATCCAAATAGAATAAAATGCCCATCCATTATTGTTCCAGGAAAACAAAAATATGAAATAGATATTCCACAAGAAAACATATCAGAAGTAATACAAAAAGCACAAGAAATATCACCATTATTTATAAGCCACACAACAAATATAGCACATCAAATACAAAGACAAAACTCAATAAGGTCACCTCGTATATATACATGGATATTAATAGCAGAAATAGAAGGTGGCATATACAAACTAAAGTTGTTAGTAAATGAAGTAATGTCTCGTCAAGAAATAGGTACAGCGCATATTGATATGTTTTACCAATATGAGAGACAAACAGGAAAAGAACCAGACCGTGTATATTTATCAGGCGAATTAAAAACCACAAGTTCTAGCTCAGAAAAAATCCTATTAGAATTCAACTTATCGTCTGGAACATTTATGTTAGATAAATTCTTTAGACTAAGTAATAAAACACAATTAAAAGTAGACGATATCACTTTGCCATCTCCAGAAGAAGTAACTGGATATTTTCAACGCGAAATACTGCCAATATTTTTTCCGCCCACAAAATTTACAATAATATATTCAGATAAAACATTTATAAAATCATCACAAACAATAACGGAAGAAGAATGGTATTATTTACAAGAATTATTTAAAGATACTCCAGAGTTTTTAAAAAGCAAAACAGGTCTTGGTCTAAAAACTAGAAAAGGCAGAAACCAAAGAAAAAGCAGAAACCAAAGAAAAAGCAGAAACCAAAGGAAAAGCAGAAACCAAAGGAAAAGCAGAAACCAAAGGAAAAGCAGAAACCAAAGGAAAAGCAGAAACCAAAGAAAAAGCAGAAAATACTAATAAAATTTATATATTTTTTTTTAAAATATATAAAAAATTACAAATACAAATACAAAAAACCTAAATCTAAGGATTAAATATAACAGTAGTGCCATTAGACCCAACTAATCTTAATATACGGTCATTACCCAAAGAAAACGCATATAAAACGCTCTTCAAGACTGGTATAGTATTACCGTAACTCAGACCTTTACTGTCAAATAATCCAAAAGTACCATTGCCATCACTTCCATATACAAACCCAATTATCGCAGCATTATTTGTGCCACTGTATGGTCGACCATTAGACCATATTCGTTTTCCAGAAATAGACAAATATATAGCCAAACTACCATCTTGTTCAAATCTTAAATAATACAAACGATTTTGAGAATATATTTTAGTATATTCATCAGTATCACTATCACTAGATGGTATTTTAAATGTAAATTCATTAGACACCAAGATATTTTCAGGGATATCTGACGTATCAATTTTATAATTTGGATAAGGTATTATCTCCGAATACGATGTGCCTGAAGTCCAGGTCTGAATACCAAACTCACTAGAATTCATATACATACCATCTGAGCAATAAACTGTATTTGGATTACTAAAAAACAATGTATTTGTCGCGTCATTTGTATTACCATTTTCAAGACACCAAAATATAACACCCGCTGGATTAGAAGCGGAACCACCATTTGTAGCAACAAATTTAAAGAAAGATGTTGAACCAGCTTTTAAAGTAATTGTATTTGAAAAAACTGTATTCCATGTAGTAGCATAATTAGATAATTTAATTCCATTCATATAAACATCCAATGTATCATCCACACTACACCACAATGTAGCAGTAATATCACTAGTTCTTGTATTTGTATATGTAGTATAAAAATTAACTGTTCCTGCTGTAGCACCACTAATACTATTCGGTGTATTCCACAACCATCTGTAATTTTTCCAACCAAATGAAGCAGTATTGCTTGAAAATTTATTATAAACATTACTCCAGTTAGAAGCGTCAAGTATACTACCTGAATCAATCGCAGCAGCCCTTGGAATACTACTATCATAAATAGCCAATTCTCCAGTATTTCCCAATATTAATTTATAACCCGGAATACCAACATTTGGAGTTCCAAATGTATAAAGAGGAACAATATTCAAATTGTAATGCGATTGTTGACTAGCACTATCATAAGCAAGTGAATATGTAGACCAATTATTAGAGTTAAAATATGAAATAGGTCCAGTATAGTATCGCGCTTCACCTGTATCAGTAACCATTTTAGTATACGTTCCGTCATAATACATATATACCCAGTTCCCATCATTAAGACGATTATATGATTGAGGGGCTATACCAGGATAAGGATAAAACCAGTCACCCCACATCAAATACGAAGTAGGCCACTCACATACTATATAAGTGCCATTTGGCATAAGTCTCACATGAACATTACTAGGATTAGACCCAGTATATTTGTACAACTGAAAATACGGTGTATAATTATAAATATCTTTGACATGACTGCTGCTGCTACTATTATAAGAAGTATCTATAACATTATTTATATTCAATGAACCATTATCAAGAGATAAAGTATAGTCTCCGCTGGAAGATGTCAAAAGTCGTTCACCTCTTTCACTACCTCCGTTAATTAAAGTATTTATAGAAACACCATCAGCCAAATATTGAGATAAACCATTAGAAATAATTCTCAGTTCATTATCAGTTAAAATTTGGTCCCAAATAAAAACATGTGAAAATGCCCAATCACTTACTTCGCCAAAACCTCCATTATTAATTGTCATTGCGTTTTGTCCTCCAGAACCACCACTAATTGTGCCTTTTACTGAGCCATTAACTAAGATATTATTTGGTGCGGTTCCATTATTTTTACCACATGTAATAATCCAGTTATCTGAAAATCCTGGCACATAACTAGTCAACCAACCTTCATAATAACAAACTCCCGAATTACTTGACCAATGTCCATGTAGCCAATTGCCGCTTGTTGAAGTTAATAATCTTTGTCTAGTACCTCCTGTATATCTGGTAATAGAACAAATTGTAAAATTGCTTGGTATACTTCCGGTTGGCCAAGTAACGTTTGATGTTGTTGAACCATAAATATATGGAATATCTGCTGTTGCGCCATATCCAATTCCATTAGTTAGTGTAACTCCACTACAAGTAGCATTTTTTCCATTTCCTCTTAATTCATATAATACATTATTACTATAGGATTCAGCAGCATAAATACCCCATGGAGATTTAGTTCTTAATAATGAAGCAAAATCATTATTTCCTGAACTATAATAAGCCGCCCCAGTATAGATAGATAACAGACTACTGCTAAATGTACCCCAAGTTTGTAAATATGTAGCCAATGTAACGGCAGACCCGGAACTATTATTGCCAATAATAGATAACATATTTGAATCATCAATTGTCAATCTATAATTAGAATAACCAGTAATATCAACAGTCTTCCATAAAACGCTTCCCAATAAATTATAAGCAACAATAGCACCACCCCCACCTATCGTTAAATATGATATGGCATCTAGAGACGTTAATGTGGTATAACTATTTGTGTAAAATGTATACACCGGTTTTGTAAATCGCGCATCAAAAATACAAATACTTTGCGTCTTAGCCACAGTGTCCAAGTAAACACCAAAGAATGAATACCCAGATGGCGACCATAAGAAAGAATTTAATTCACTTTCATCTTGTTGAGCATGTAATTTTACACCAAAATTTAAGATACCACGTCTATCATCTGGACCGGGTAATGACGCGTCTGTAATGCCACTTGTACTAGGGTTACTGCTAAAAAGCGTTGCCCCAGCACTATTAGTTATATTCAAAATTCCTTGACTACCACCAGAACCATCATCATCAAATGACATTGTAAATGGACCATATCCTCCTGAATTTTTAAAATTAGTAATTGCATAAGGATTCAAGTCTGATATTCCAGGAACAGAAACAGTTGTTCCATCTTCAGCTAATATAGTAACATTACGAACTAATAAGTTACCCCTACCATAGCCATTAGCATCTCCATTATTATCAAAAAGCAAATCACAACTGCTAATATATTTTGGAAAACACATAAAAACTAAACCACATCTTCCGCTACTATTATATGTGTTAAAAAAATTAAATGTATTGTCTCCTGGCTGTAAATTTAAATCATAAGCAAAAAAGTTATTCCAAGAAGAAGAACTAGTTCCTCCAACTGTTCTAATATAAACATTATTTACGTACACATCACATTTTTCAAGAACACTAACCCAAAGCGTTGACAAAATCCATTTTCCAGTTGGATTATTATAAGTATAATAAAAATTATATGTTCCAGAAGAGCCGCCGCTGGTAGTAGAGTTAGGACTAACCCATATTGGCGAAACTTTATCTACTAAGTTATAACCATCAGAATTAGAAAAAGAAAATGAATTCATAACATTGTTATAAAAGTTATTCCAATAACCACCTGTAGCCGAATTACTATAGTTTTGCCATAAAGTTCCAGAAGCATAAACTGTCTTTCCTCCAACAACACCAACTCCTGGTTGACCAGTGTAAAAGAATGGCTTACCAATATATTTAAAAGGTGTATTATCAACCCAATTGTATCCCCCATTTTTATAACTCATGATACCTAATATTCCGAAATCCATAGACAAGTAATAAAATCCATTAGTACTAATAAGCCGAGGTGGAACATATTGATTCCAATATTCAAAAGCCTGAATAACATCATTAGTCGAATTCCAGCTTTCAGTTTGCCAAGCCATATTACACCATAAACCAGTAACAGTTCCATTGCTGGCAGTTTTATAAAGACATAAATTGCCATCAGTCTGCATATTCAACGAGTATGAAGATGTATTGTCGCCAGTATTTTGAACCAAATAATACTTATCTTCATTATTAATCGAAATATTTTGAAGGATAGAGGGAATAGTATCAAAACTTATATACATAGATATGTTAGGGTAAATTGTGCTTTTGAAGGGGTCTGTGTAAATGTCAGTAACTTCACTACTTGTAAGTACTCGGTTGTAATAGCGGAAATCGTCAATAGCGCCATTGAAATAAGGATCCGATATCCAATTACTCTTACCAATGTAGTTGAGTGTTCTTTGAATGGCATTTGGATAGTTCATATTACTCAAGGACTTGTATAAATTACCGTTAATATATATTTTCCAATTTCTACTAGTATCTAATGTCCATGTAATATGGTACCAAATATTATTATTTAATGATGGAATAACATTATTAATCTGTGTCCAAGTATTTCCAACATAAACAGTAAATCCTAAATTACCATTATTTATATATGCTATAATATTATCAATTCCGGCACCATTTCCAAAGTCAAATATTCGTGACCATGTTGCGTCATAGTTACTTCTAAACCAAAATGAAAACGACATACCGCTCGATACTGATGTAAAAGTATCAGTAATCTGTACATATTGACTGCTTGAAGCGGTCAATGACAAGCTTCCAGTGCCAACCTTCTTATCACTAGTTGTTATTGTGGCGCCATTTTTTAGAGAAATATTGGGAAAATTTGGAGAAAAAGTTATATTAAATGTCCCGTTTGTAACAACCGAAAATACTTGAGTAAAAAGTTGTAATACACTGTTTGTAGGTGTAAAAGTAAAGGTAATTGTTGGTTGTAAAGCATTATTCAAAGCACTAATATTAACAGTAATAGGATTATTTCCAGACGCATAAAATTCCAAAGTATATTTAACATTAGCAGCCAAATTAACATTTTGTGAAACACTTGTACTACTACCTAGATTCTCACTAATAACATCAACATACAAAGCTCCAGTATCGTTATCTATTTTCAACCCATTACATTTTCGAATTGTTTGCCCAGCACCAAGAGCCAAACTAGATGACGTCCACATTTGTCTTCCGGTCCTATTATCTTTAACTCTGACAATACAATCATTGCCAATATACGCGGAAAAATAACCATTAGTAGATGTTAAATTAAACATTTCAAAATCAGAGACTGGCATAACATTTTGTCCACGTGTGTCTCCCGAGTCAGTAATTAACTGACTTCTTAAAGCCGGCCTTACCTTTAAAATCTTAGAACGTACAATTACATCATCCTCATCATAAAATGAAACCTTTATACTTTTATCTGGATTGACTTCACTAATAGTAGCAGTTGCTCCACTATATAGCGGATTGACAGGACTATGAATAGTGGCATAGTCACCTTGTCTTGGAACTACGGTAGATATTCCAGTTATAACACTGTTAGTTAATATAGATACGCCATTAACTATAGAATAAGAATCTTGAGTTACAGTAGTTTTATCTGCTTTTCCAAGAGCCCAATATTTATTGTTATTTGCGTCAACAATAACCAAGTCACCATTATTTGAAAGTTTACATGTGTAAGGCGCAACAAATGATAATTCAATTAATTTATTATTTTCAAAATCAAATGTTGTTGATTTAAGGAAACTACCGTCCTTCAAAATATCGTAAACTTCATTGCCATAATTGTTATACAATCCAAGCGCAAAAGTAAGACTACCAGTTGTATTCGCATAAGAAAATTTTAAAGAAGTAGCCGTTGAATTGGAAATACTATACAACGAATAACTATCAATATTAGTATTTGTATTATTACTAAAAAACAATGTATTTGTAGCATCATTTGTATTACCATTTTCAAGACACCAAAATATAAGTCCCGCTGGACCACCAGTATTTGTAGCAACAAATTTAAAATTAGAAGTAGACCCGGCCTTTAAAGTAATTGTAACTGCCCAAACTACATTATAAGGAACTGTACCACTAGTTAATTTAATTCCATTCATATAAACATCCAATGTATCATCTACAGAATAGTATAATGTGGCAGTAATGTCAGTAGTTCTTGTATTTGTATATGTAGTATAAAAATTAACTGTTCCTACAGGAACACTAGTAGTAGAACTACTTGCCATATTCCATATCCACCTATAATTGTTCCAAGCGTATGAACTAGTATTATTTGAAAACTGATTATAAACAGCACTCCATCCTTGAGCTATATTAGATACATTATACGCATTACTATATAAATTCGAAAAACTTAATAAACCGGTAGAATCAAGTGCCAAATTATAAGTACCATTTAACGAGTACATGCTGCCATAATTACCACGATTACTAATTGTATCTCCATTTGCTAATGATAAACGAACACTAGTTTGTTCAGACCATAATACATCTCCATTCGCATTTATAATAGAAATATTTCGGTCATTTGTAATAGTGAGCTGAAGAGGATATAACAAATTGCTACTAACATTATAATTCAAAATAGTGTTCATTATAATTCCATCTGTATTTAATACTTCAATTATAAGATGATTATTAGAAACTCTAAATCGCAAAAAACTAGGCCCAGGATTAGAAAATCCGCCACTTGAAGACCAAAAGCTAAGACGAGTTCTGTAATCATACGCAACAACCAATCCACTTGGAAGCAGTGCCAAATAATAGCATCCATTTTGAGACCAAATATTCAACGAATTATTCGCAGTATTTGTTATATCCGGATTAACACCCATTGCCACAATACTAGTCGAACTCGCTAGCGACAATACAACACCCGCATTTTGTTTCAAAACAGTGCTGGTAATCCCATTAGTATTCTCATTTTCAAATCGAGTAACTCCAAGGGTAAATCCATCACTGCTTATGCTGTCAATCGAGGCATTCACATTTGTACCAAGACTGGATGACGAAACCGTTATAACATCACCAATACGATATTGTTTATTAGTAACCTGATTCGCATACAAAGTAAAATGAACGCGTAATGGACCTCTTACTCCATTATAATTATTGCCTTTATCAAAAAATACTACATAATTATCAGGTGAATATGTCATATCCAAATCAATTGTCACACTGTCAGAAAAAGTACCAATTAGTGAGCCATGAACATCATAAGTATAACAAGTATAACTAATTGGTCCATTATAAGCATGTAGCCAATAATTCTTGTTACAACTACTGCCCTCAATTAATGCTTGAGAAGGGACTGTTACATTAATCGCAATTGTATTTGAAATAGCAGTCGTGTTCATAGACCAAGATGTATTTGTTAAACATTTCCATATACCAAATACAGAAGGTGTAGCATTTGGATTAGGACTGGCTTTAAAGAAACTATCCAACTGACTGGTATAATCAGTAATTTCTTGTGTAGTAGTAAACAACATAGAAACGCCAGATAAATAATTATTTACGAATGCTGAATTCGAGTTATTATAATTTGTATTATTTGAACTATAAGAAACCGCACCAGACGCCCCAGGATAACTACTAATAGCAGTAGGAATCCAAGATTCATCAGGAGTAGTGCCAGTTGAATCCGAATTGAATTTTTTCCTAAAAATCTTCATTGTAGCATAAAAGTCAAATAACTTGGTACTTTGATTATATACATTTTTCAGCTCGTATAAATAAGAAGACTTTACATGCCATTCATTTTTGTCAATTGAGCCTATGGTAGTTAAATATTCAATCATTTTAGTCATTGGAGTGCCAGCCTCTATAACACGATTGTATATTCTGGGTAAAAACGTAAATATGTCAATAAATGACAATGCTTCTCCACCAATATTATAATCCCCAAATATCTTCTTAGATAATTTATAACCCAATTCAGAAAATCCTCCGGACAAAATAAATGAATAAGGTAATTCATATTTAGAATTAAAAGGGACACTTGCATTCATATTTAAAAACTTTTCATTAAAAATAATTACATTATGGTAATATTCCTTTTTAGAAAAATAATTTAATATTGTTTGAAAGTTAGAATCATTTGTACATTTAACAACAAATACACTTTTAGTTACAGACGTTGAAAAATTATTACCATCTATAGGATTTTCAGATAAAAGTGTATCTAATTCCTTATTAAATACAAAACTGTTATTTTTAGTATCTTTAGAAACATTTAATATAAAAGATTTAAATGAAACAGCACCAGGACAATAATCATTAATAACACTATTAAATGTATCAATATAGTTTTGCCCTGTTCCTGTAACCGCACTTGAGTCGCAAATGTAGACAATTTGGTTAAAAACTTGTCCATTTTGCTCCAAATTATCTACATGATTAAAAAAATTATTAAAAACAGAGTTAGGATTCAAATCAAAAAACTCATGAAAATTATACACAATCTTTTTTACAATAAAATTAACATTATCTAAAATATTAGAAGAAGTGCGTATCATATTGTCTGGGATAAAATTATCAATACCGGCAGTGTATGTTGTAGCTCCTGAATTTAAATATAATGTATCATTGTGTTTTTCAAACCATGAAATTAATCCAATAAATACTGATGATTTTTGTGTACCAAAAAATAATCGATATCCTTTATTATAATATTTATCCAAAATTGCTTCTAAGCTACTGCTACTATTAAGAATTTCAATATCAATTGTATCAGGTATATAACCTACATTTATTAAGTATTTTATCATAGTAGAACACCTAGGTTCAAAAAAATGGTCAATTAAAAATACAGACCTATTATTAAGAGGAATAGCCAGAGGACCAGGATTTACGATATGAGGTCTTACAAGAGGTATGTCAATAATATTATTGGCACGTTTAAATGTGCCAATTCTAGCACCTTGACCGCGATTAACGACAAAATTTTTAGCGCCTTTGCCCATTTGTATATATGTATATATATATATATTATTTAAGACATTTTCTTAAATATAAAATATTTGATTATAATAAATTAAAAATGCCTTTTGAATGTCCAAAAGAAACAGAAATTGCACCAGAAGTTGAATTGTTTTCATTTGAATTTGAAATAAATATGAATGGAACAGAAACAACAAATGTAAATTATAGCACAAAATCAGTAACATTTAGTACTAAATCATTTAAATATGACATTCTACAAATGAATACTTCAAATAACGGAATTAATAATCCAAAATCGAAACACTGGCCTCTAATAGAAACCTGGAAAACAGTAAATACAACAAAAAAAGTAAAATTATTTGGAAAAAAATACGAAATTAAAGTGCCTCTTTACAAACCAACTCAAGCACTTTATGAAATATATACATTAAACAAAAGCGAAAAAATAACATTCTTTACAATTCCTTCGTTTAAGTTTCAAATGAATTCTGATGTAAAATTTTCCGGTTCTGTAAGTTCTGAGTTTTCTTTATCTGTTGAAGGTAAAGGTGGATGCCTTTTGCAAGGAACAACGGCAAGTCTAATTGATAATTTTTATAATGATGGTAAAAAAATACTACAAATGACCAATACAACAGATAGAACAAATCGGATTATAAATATGGTAGCAAATCCAAAGTTTTTGGCATATTCGTCTGCCACAGTTCTATTAACATACCTTTTAAGAGACGGATTAACGGCAAATTTTACAATTAACAAAGCAGGAGGTAGTGTTGGTTGGCAATTAAACACATTTTATATTGAATTTGGTGATTTAAAAATAACAATTCCAAAATTTCAAATTGAATTAGATTTTCCTGATATATTAAAAGACCCAATTACAGGTCAAGAGCATCCAGTAACTGTTTCAGGAAGTGCAGATAAAGGTTTAACTGTAACAATACAATTACTAAAAATTCCAAATGGAGATTTTTTTGCTTTAATGCTTACATCACTTCAAAATACATTAAGAATAGCACAAAGCGCAACCGGGTCGAGTTATGATGCTAGTTACGTAAAAGAATTGGAAGATATACTAGCGCAGTTACAAGATGGGGACGATGAAGTTACAAAATGGTTAGAAGAATATTTAGGCATGGAATATACCATCACATTTTATTTTGTGTTTTGTCCAGCAGGTATGTCAAATACGCCACCGACACCATTTTATATAAAAGTAGAATTAGAAATAACTGTAAATCCATACAAAGTATTAGATGATTTGTTTGATGCGGCTGAAGCAATAGAAAAAACAATGACAAAATTTGAAAATGATTTTTGGAATGATGTAGACAATATCAAGCACACTAGTTTTGCTCATCCATTAGAAAAAATGTTAAAGGGAGCACTTAATACTGTAAACAAAGAATTATTATCGGTTACAGAATCAGCACAAAAGGAAATAGATAATAAATATATAAACAAAACATATTCAACAACATTGACCGCAATGATTCCTATTGAACCGCCGCCTTAAAACAAATAAAAAACACAATTTAATTAATTAATTTTACTATACAAAATACAAAATACAAAATACAAAATACAAAATACAAAATACAAAATACAAAATACAAATACACTATAAATTAGATAACAGAACTCGCAATATCTCTCTTCACATTCTGAACACTATTCACATATTTATCCAACGTAGCAGAGTCCAAAAGTGTATCAGAATTAAATCCAAACCCGTCCATTTCAAATTTGAATACATCCACGTCAACTTGTTGACCAATACGATGACACCGAGCAATCGCCTGGTCCTCTACAGCAGGATTCCAATGCGGGCTTACAAAATATACCTCACTAAAGAATTCCTGTAAATTCAGACCTTCACATCCGGTCTGAATTTGCAATATAATAACATCCGCCTTGTCAAAAACACGCTTTTTTTTGCCTTTTGTTCTACCATCATATACAACTACCTTTTCAACACCACCCTCTTTAAGGCGCCTAGCAATTGTATCAATCTCATCAATGAAATGGCAAAACACAATCTTACCTTTGCCATTTTCCTTCCTATCCAAAATTGTCTGTATAACTGAATCCAACTTGCTACTACTTGACATCGCATCTATATACATTCCCGTTTTATCATTTGTAATACAAATGTCAATACTCTTCTTCATCAATGAAGGTAAAACACAACTCTGTCTAGAGCGCAACATTGCCATCAACAATACGGCTCTAGGGTCACCATGGTCATAAATAGTGTAAGCCGCGTCCCTTGCCTTGTCAGAAGACACCCCTGACTGCTTTGATATCAGTGAATGCATCTCCTCTGAGAGCATTTTCTCGCCAACACTTTTCCATGGCACAACAATATTGGTCTTATTTACAGGTGGTAAATCAATACCAACTTCACTCTTTGTACGTCGCAAAATATAATTCTGTTTAATATAACTAACAGCGTTTAACCCTTGTGATTTAAAGAATGTCTTGTCAAATCCAATCATGTTACACAAGCTGTAAAAGTCAGACCGTCTATTTTGTATAGGTGTACCAGATATTAACCAACGAATAGGTGCTGAAATCTCTTTACACCATTTAAACCGAGCTGTCTTACAATTGCGCAAATGATGTGCTTCGTCAAAAATCACACGGTCCCACTTAATACGTAGTAAATCACTTGTAATACATTTTTTCTTCAAAGGTAGTATCATGTTATATGTAGTCAATACAATACACGTCTTCTTGCTAGTCAAGTCAGCAAACGAAATATTTTTTTTATTAGCACCGTGATATATGAGGGCATTGTGACCAGAGCACTTATAGATTTCCTTAGCCCATTGGTCAATCAAAATTGGCGGCACAACAATAATAGTTTTGGGTAGGAAATTGGCAAACATTGTCCCAATCATTAATACGGTTTTTCCAAGACCCATCTCATCAGCAACAATACCACCTCTTAAAGCAGGTTTAGTCTCATTTTGTACACACCACATTACTCCATCAAGCTGATGTTTTTTGAAGCTAAATCCGGACATCTCAAGTATTTTATTAAAGCGAGAGCTAATACTTGAAATATTTGATATGGCTTGTAAAATAATTTTATTCGTAAACGAAGTAGCAAAAGTAGCTACTGAAAACGACGAGGTAGAAAACATTTTTTACAAGTTAATATCTTTACAACTTAATATCTTTACAACTTAATATCTTTACAACTTAATAATTTTAAAAATGAAATATGAAATAATTTATACAATATAAAAACTATGTTCAAAATATTTCAATTTTTTACATAACTTATATAATTTAAAAATTGAAATATTTTTTACAAAATAGCATATAAGTATTTAATATATATCAAACTTTATAAAATTATTTATACGTAAAATGTCTTTGTTAGAGATTATTTCAGTTAAGGAATGCCCTATATGCTTGTGTGATATAGAAGGTCCAAACAATCAAGTTACAACTGAGTGTGGTCATTCATTTCATTGTAGTTGCTTGATGCAAAATGTGGCACATAATGGTTTTGATTGTCCATATTGTAGAACAGCAATGGCTCAAGATGTATATGATTCAGATGATGATTATTCAAGAGGCAGTGAATATTATGATGATGATGATGATGATGATGATGAAGATGACGATAGTGTATCAGTAGCAGGTCCGGGTTTAGAAGCGCATTTATTAAGAGGAATGAGATGGTTATTTCAACGCGTTTCAAACGAAATAGATGAAGATGACGATGACGATGACGATGACGAAACTGTATGGGAAACAGATTCAGATAACGAATAAAAATTATATTATGATTATTATAAAATAAATAAAATAAAATAAAATAAAAAATTCATATACATTTTAAATTAAATTAATTAAATTAAATAACACTATTTTTTATTTTATTTTATAATAATCATAATACAAATTAATATTCATCATCTTCAGGGTCATAATCAGAATCATTATCATCATCATCTTCTTCATTGTCTGAATAAATATCCGAGGATGTTTCCCAATTAGTTTTCTCTTCTTTAATATCCAAATTTTTAATATCCGCAGAAAGCTTTAAAATAATCGCATCTTTTTCTGCCAATTCAGCCTTCAGTTTCAAAATACAATTATCAATACGGTCATCCATATCATTCGCAAAGTAAAGAGTACACAATGTTGCCGCAATGGATGACACAATTACAGCAATTTGTAGCCATTCTTGGCCTTTATCAAGCGAATCCCATAACAATCCAAACAAATAATTACTACCCCAGATAAATAGTTTTATAAATTGCCAAAACAAATACAAATAGTTAATTGTAAATAAAACATATACAAACATGATAGCACCAATAACTATATTACTAATAAAATTAAGCCCAATCTCGCTAATAAAATCTAAATTTTCCCTTATTTTAAGGTTATCATCCTTTTTTTCAACTTCTTTTTCTTCTACCTCCGGTTCTTCTACTTCATTTTCCTCTGCCAAATAATAAGTATTAATGTCAACAATCTGAGAAAGAATATTGCTAGTAAATGTGGACATTTTGTAATTTATTCAAAGTTTAGCTTGGATATAAGATTAAATATTTATAATATGTTTTAATAGTATCCGAATAATTTCAATTTTTTTGAAAGCTTGTTTTTTTTATATAAACAAAAAACAAAGCAAAATAAAATTGAAAAACTTTTAAACATAAAAAACAAAAATATAATCAAATAATCAAATAATCAAATAATCAAATTTAAAATAAAATGTCTTATTCATCTCCCGTCTTGTATAAAACTCTTATCAAGCAATTCAAAAATGTACCTGTAATCATAAACTCATCAAAAATAAATATAATAACAGACATAAACTATCTTTTACAGTTAGAACACAAATATGACTTATTCTTAGAAACAAATATGCAGCTCCTAGATTTATATAATGTAATTGATGAGCTGCTAGATATTAGAAACGAAATTACAATGCAAATTTGCCGCCTAAAACGAAAGGCAAAACTCAATGAATATTATAAATTATCGGAACGCGAGAAAAAAAAAGAATTAGAAACTACCCAAACAAATTCTTTAATCCTGAGTCAGGAGCAACAAGAAATGGGTTACATTCCATTCCCTACAAAAGAATACAAATGCGGCTGTAAAACAAGGCAATATCAGCGTGTAACAAAGCAATCAACAAAAAGACAAATAACAGTAATCCAAAAGCAGCAATATTGCTTCAAACATTTACATTATTTCAAAACCAAGCAAATTTTAGAGACAGAACTAACAAAAATCAATATAGAACTAACAAATATAACAAGAATGGAAAACGAAATCTAAAATTATTTTAATTCATTTATTGTATCGCAAATCCATTCCCAAAAAATCATCCAAAGCCAAATTTCACCTAGAAATCTATTATATTTTATAATCATTAAATTATAAAATATTAAAAAGAAATATTAAAAACGAATCTTTAAACAGTCGATTAGAAAATCTTCAAGAAGAAAATCTTCAAGAAGAAAATCTTTAAGAAGATGAAATATAAGAATACCATTTTGCGTTAGTAAAAAAATCACCCCATTTTGCCGTAATAATAAGAACCCATCCAAATAAGAAAAACAATAAGGTAGTCTCACTATCAATTGGCTTTACATGCCCAGGTCTAAAATAATAAATTAATAATAATGACATAGAAATAACAAATATAAACTCGCTACGCTCCTTCCAATACAATAATTTAGAATCATATCCTTCTTCTTTTTTTGTTTTCTTCCTTTTTACATTATCATTTTTATCATCTTTTTTCATAAGATGTGTTAAAATTACATGTCCAACAGCAGACAATAAAAAAACTATTTTGATAAAAATAATAAACAATATGAACAAATCAACAGGAGTTTCTAGTTTCATTTTATATAAATAAACAAAATAAAACAAAATAAAACAAAATCGTAATAAATTAAAATAAAAAATGAAATATTATAATAAATAAACATTATGAGTTTTAATTTTACACCATTAGACCAGGCATATCAACTTCATCATGTCAATCCAAACACATATAGTAGTTTAAATACAGCTAAATATAGTCCTAAATGCATGTTTTGTGGTAATCAAAACTCTATTGCGTTAATGGAACTCCAAGACAGAGGCGCGTTTAGACAATGTGTAAACCCAAGTTGTAGAAAACAGTTTCAAGCAACAATATTATCAGCCCCTGTATCAAATTATCAGGACTCAACATCAACATTACAAAACATTCAAAGAAATGAAAATCCAAAACAACCTAACAAAACACAAGCACAATATGACCCCCAATTTATTTCAAAATTCAAACAGTAAAAAATAAAAACAGAATATATAATGCCGTGTTATATATCTTGTGCTTTAGCAACCATCTTTGTAATTGCCTCTATTTTCACAACAAATATGACGCAAAAAAATAAAACAATCCAGCAATATGAATCTCAATTGCCTGCCAATTTACAAAATATATATAAAAAAATTACACAAGAACGTCAAAAAATTTATTATTATGGGTACGGACTAGGTCTTATATTAGCCATCATTATTATAGTTTATAAGAACCAAAAACGCTTTCCAATGACAAATGCGACAATGGTATGTACTATAATTACAGTTAGTTTCATTACAAATTATTTCTATTACATGTTAAGTCCAAAATCAACATATATGTTAGAACATATAAACTCACCGGAGCAAACAAAGGCATGGTTGGCAATGTATAAAGCAATGCAATATTATTGGCACGCAGGACTAGTGCTGGGAATAATAGCAGTAGCATTCTTAGGCTTAGCATTCAGATGTTAAAACGTATTAATTTATAAATGAAATAAAATGGACGTGACCTTAAAAATTTTGAAATGAGTCTTTATCAGCTTTATCAGAAGCAGCTGCTACATTGATAGTAGATTGTAAATTAGTAACATTTTTTTTAGAATCAGAAACACCTAATAAGTATCCAAAAGCAAACTTAACAAATATAAATGAAATAACAATAATCAATATAAATGTAATAAACTGTTTTATAAAATCGGTGACATTTAATTTAGTAGAGCCCTTAACAGGCAAATATTTTGCCAATCCATCAATTCGTAATGTATGTAACAAAATAATAATAGCAGGAATGATTATGTCTCCAACTAAGGCTTGAATACCATCTTTGGTCGCAAGAGCAATACATACACCAGCAGATGTACCAACAATATTGTTATCAACAATAAACTGTTTAATTTCAGCTAAATTATTATTAATAGCAGAGTTCATTATATAATATATAATAAATTATATAATAAATTATATAAATAAAAAATTTTCAAATGTGTAAAGAAAGTAAATTCAAATTAGGTTTATTTTTTGTTTCAAATAGCGCATGTAAAACTCCATGATTTCCAATAGCAATAGAAATAACACATAACAAAGAAATTAATTGGTAACTACTAAGATTTACAATTGTGTTATAATTTTTAAAAAATAACACAAACACAATGAGTAAAATGATACCACCAAAAGCCAAACTATAAAACGATGGATATACCAAGAAGTCTTTAAAACCAACCATTAATAATATAACAAGTTAAAATATATAAATCAATATGAAAATAAGTATTTTATTACATTATAAATAATTTAATAAAAATATATATAAAAATATATATAAAAATATATATAAAAATATATATAAAAATATATATAAAAATATATATAAAAATATATAAAGTATAAATAATATGGGTTATATTTATGTTATTCAAAATAAAATAAATAATAAAAAGTATATAGGTCAGAGCCAACAAAAAGATATTAATAGTAGATGGAATTCTCATAAAAATTTAAAACACAAGACGGTTGGTCAAATACTATTAAATGCTTATAAAAAATACGGCGTAGATAATTTTACATATAAAATTATTTGTATTTGTTTTGATGAAGATACAAACAAATATGAAAAAGAATATATTAAAAAGTATAATACACTTTACCCAAACGGATATAATTTATTAGAAGGCGGTGATAATTATAAACACAATGAACATACAAAAAAAATAATTAGTGAAAAATTAAAAGGTGAAAATAATCCTTGTTTTGGAATTAAAAAAACACCAGAAGAAATTAAAAAAATGAGTGAACGAATGAAAGGTGAAAATCATCCTTGTTTTGGAAAAAAATTTACAAAAGAGGAAACTCAAAAAAGATTAGACAGATATAAAAATAATCCTGAAACAAGGGCAAAAATAAGTAATTCATTGATAGAACATTATAAAAATAATAAACATATTAATAAAAAGTTAAATAAAAAGGTAGAGCAATATGACTTAAATGGAAAATTAATAAATGAATTTTATAGTATATCTGAAGCTGCTAGAAGTGTTAATATAAATGTGTCCTTTTTATCTAGAACGTGTAATAAAGAAAATTATACTGCTGCTGGATTTATATGGAAAAAATATTAAAAGTATTTTATTACATTATAAATAATTTAATAAAAAATGTGCTCGTACTGGGGCTTGAACCCAGGACTTCTGCGTTATAAGCACAGCACTCTAACCAACTGAGTTATACGAGCTTAAAATATAATAACAAAATATAAAAATGGACAATGCGTGCTTCGATCACGCTACCTCAACGATGCTAACGTTACGCTCTACCAATTGAGCTAATCGCCCACACTGGGGGGCCACTGAGAATCGAACCCAGGACCTCTCGCAAATTTGATACGTCGCTGCCTTAGAAAAAACAGCTTACCCAAAGCGAGAATTATACCACTAAACTATGACCCCACCCCTTCCCCCTTCCCCCAAATAAATATATAAAATTGTCTTTAAATTGTTTTTAATAAAAATACTAATAAAAACAAAAACAAAAACAAAAACAAAAACAAAACAAAAACAAAAACAAAAACACAAACACAAGAACAAAAACAAAATAAAATAGTAACCTATATTAGTAATTCAACTAACAAATGTTAAAATATGAAGAATTATCATTTATGTCTGGAATAATATCAATGATAGCGTTTTCTTTTTTTATTTATCATGTACACATTACAAAAAATACAGATAATATAACATTTTTGTGGATATTTTTAATAATAATAGCACAAACCTTGATGGTTATTTATGGCAAAATAAATCATATACATGGGTTATATATTCCAGCATTAATATTTATAACAGGTATATTATACATCTTATATATTAAAATTGTATACAAAGAGACTAACAAAATAGAAGATGAATTAAGGCAAAAATCTATTATTAAAGTACAGTAAATAAAATATAAATATTTATAAATGTCCCTATCGGAAGATATTCAAAATACAAAATGTAGTTTATGTGTTTACAGTTCTTTTATATTTTTAACCAATGTATTTTTAGCATTGTATTATAATCATTATTTCTACGCATTTTTATTTTTATGTCTAACAATAACCTCAGTTGTTCATCACACATACAACACATTTTATTCAAACATTATAGACAAGATATTTGTTTATTCTATAATATTTTATGGAGGATACATTTTTTATAATAAGTACAAGGATAACAATAATATAAAGTCTGGTTTAATTATTATTATTACTTTTTTACTAGTAGTGTTTTTATACGCATATGGATATTTAACAGATGATTATTCGTTTCATCCAAACCCTGATGTGTGTCAAATATATCACAGTTGGCTTCATTTTATTTCATCAGTTGGCCATCATTTTATAATTTTATTATAAATTTATTTACAAAAAAACAACTTAAAGAAAACAAACATATTAATATGTGGATACAGCAATTGGAGGCGAAGGGGACAGGGGCTAAACGAAGCGACTATAAAAATATAGTAATAGTAGTACAAAATGAAGCGACTATAAAAAGCGAAGGGAAAAATGACAATAAAAACATAAGTATCTATCACAGCAATCATATTTTAACCAAAAATAATCCGACAACCAATCATTATAAAACTTCTAATAAAAGCCTTATTAGAAGGAGAAGAAAAAATTAATTAATTAATTATATGTAATCCAATAATCAGTCAATTATTGCTCGTTACTAATTCTTCGAATAAAAAAACATATTTGTGTTTTCACTACAATAGACAAAAACGATTAATCTGTAGTGTTTTTTTGGTCTTATAGTGTAGTGGTTAGCACCACAGACTTTGAATCTGTTAACCTGGGTTCAAATCCCGGTAAGACCTTGGAAGCATCTTTAGTTCAGTCGGTAGAACGTTCGACTGTTAATCGAAAGGTCAGAGGTTCAATCCCTCTAGGATGCGAATTAATATATTTTATTAAACTTTTTTATAAAGATTATTAAAATATCCCAAATATAAAATATTATTTATAAAACAACTTTAAGTTAACAGTCCATATAATAATATAAATGTCAAACATATATGAAAATATTATAGAAGAATTTAATAAACGTCAATGTAAATTGTTAACAACAAAAGAACAGCACAATGAAATAATAAAATCTTCAAAAAAGCAAAATTATAAATTAAACTATATTGCGTCTTGCGGTCATATACACAATGTATTTTATAATGTATTTAAATCTAGAAATACAGGTATTGTATGTCCTTCTTGTAAAACTAAAACTATTGGTGAATATAAAAAAACAAAAATTAAAAATAATGAAATGTCTAAAACACATAACATTGAACAGGAATATACATTTATAAGAAACATATGTAAATATCTAAATAACAGCTTTGAAATAATAAAGGCATTTGATGGATGTCTTGCTGATATAATTTTTAAACCAAACAATATTACAAATGATAATTGGGTAGGAATTCAAGTTAAAACAACTGGTAATAGGCATTTAACATATAGTTTTCATGTTAATAATAATTATAAAAATTGCCTCATTTTATTATATTGCTGTGAAGATGAATGTATGTGGTTGATTCCGGAAAATGTATTAGAAAATAGGACAAAACTAAGTATTGGATATAATAAATCAAAATATAACACATATAAGATTTGTAAAGATGATATAATTAATAAACTAAATGAGTTGTATAATAATACAAGTAAATTTAGTTTTGATAAATTAAATACACCTATTAATATTTATCAACAAAGAGAACAAATATTCAGAAAATATCGTGAAGAAAAAATAGATTTTATTAAATACGAATATGGTGGTATGGAAGGGACTGTTTATGATTTTAAAATAGGTAATTTTAAAATTCAAGAAAAAGTTACAAAAAAATGCGATAAAACTAACAGATACCGGTTTGATATATGTAAAAATAATGGACAAATAAATGGTAAAAAAAACCAGATACAATACGATATTGGCGACAATGACTTTTATTGGTTAAATTGTGATGACAAAAAAACATTTTTTGTTATTCCTGAAGATATACTTGTAAAAAAAAGTATTATTGGTAATAATAAGACAAATAATAATTTTTGGTTAAGCGTTAGAGTAAACGATATTCTTCATAAAAAAAGTTTATGGCTGCAACCTTATATGTTTGACTATGAAAATATTGATAAAAATAGATTATTAGACTTACTAAAATAAGTTTTATCCCTGTATCAACTTACAAAGCAATAGTTTCGCACTAACAACCTTATATTTATTTACAATAGTGCTAAAAAACAGATATTCAAAAATACCAATCAAAATTATAAATTGTACTGTCTTACATGTTGCTAAAAAAAATTCTGATTTGTGCCAGTAATAAATACAGAAAGAATTGTAAGAAACATTGTTATTAGAATTTGTTACATTCCTCTTTTCAACCGCTTCCAAATCAATCATTTCGATATCAAAATCACTCTTCTTGTATTTTGTTGTCTGATTACAAAATGTTGGAGAAGATAGCGAAGTTATTGAAGAAAGAGAAGTTATCGAATTTAAAGATGATAAACTGAATTTAGGATTATATTCACGATAACACATTATAACATCTTTTATAAAGAATAAAAAAAATAATACATTCATAACAATAATGTAAATTAAGCAATATGTCCACAATTTATTATGATTTGCGTCAATCCGGTCTTGCTCTGAGTCGCATTGTTTATTGTAGTTGTTTACAGTAAAAGAATCCAATAAATTAATAAAATTGTCATCTTCATTTCCATTTTCATCTTTAAGGCTTGACAAAATGCTATTTCTAGAAAACATATTGTAAACAAGTTGCTTCTCATAAGGCAAAATGTAGTAAATATAAAAAAATATTTCAAATTCTGTAAAGAAATATAAATGTATAAAATGATGTATAACAGACATTATATTACAAATAATTTATATAATATTGTTTGTAATAAAACACATCGCGAAATTTACTGGAAATGCTTTACACACTCCCACAACTTTGCCGACTCATCCAAAGTAAAAGCGCCTCTCTTTTGCGCCAAGTTCAAAAATGTGACAATGAGCTGTAATGCCTCATTTTGATTATTAATAGGTACATCAACAAGACGCGTCTGTTTTTTCTCGCCAGTGGCAGAAGGTATTTGAGTAGTAGAATTAGACTCCATTATATATTTTATTGTAATTATAGGTTTAAATACTTATTTTGTTAATTTCTTTATTTAAAATAAACCAAAAATGAATTATGAAAAAAGTATAAAGAATACAAGTATTACTATAGAAGAAACATGTCGTCATTTCAATATAATTATTTACAAAGCGCTAAACTTGCTTTTATAAATAAAGAAAATCAAGAATCCCATTTCGGAATACTAGAAATTATGTCTAAACAAATTAGCCATTCTTTGATTGAACATTTAGAATTATATTTTAACATAGACATATCGGGGTCTATGATTGAACAATGTAAAGATGGTAATACAAAAATACATCATGCCAAGGCTACAATAACCAATTTATTAACAACATTGTATAATGACTTCAAATACCTAAAAATATCTGTAATAATCAATGGTTTTGAAAGTAGTATTCACAAAATATTAGACGTCAGTGATTTAAAAGACCATGATTTGACTAACGATATATTTCCCAAAATAACTAAATTACAACCTCTAGCTTCAACAAATATAGAACTAGCATTGAAAACCGCAACACAATTACTTGATTCAGATACAAAGGAACAAACAGATACAAAGGAACAAACAGATACAAAAAAAATATCAAAAAAAGTACATATTTTGATAACTGATGGCGATTCTACTGAGGGTATAACGGCACCTGAAATTTTAAGAACATTTATGCCTAAAACAGCAAAGAATATTATTCTAGGTATTGGTGTAAATTATAACGCAAATGCGCTACAAATAATTTCGTCAGGCAATTCAAGTATTTTTAAGCATATTAATGAGGCAGAAACAATTGGTCTATATGTAGCAGAAATAATACACGCAATTCTTTACCAGACAATAGCAGATTTAACTATTACTGTAGAAAATGCCGAAATATATAATTTTATAACAAGTCAATGGAAAAACACATTGCATGTGGATAGTATTGCGTCAGAACAAAGAAAGACATATCATATTCGAAGTTCATTTACTAATAATATTAAAGTTAATATGGTTTGGACAACAAATAATATTCAAGGGACACATTCAATTTCCGAATATACTTTTTCAGATGATGTAATTAAATATAAACATCGTCAAGATGTATTAGAGTTATTACATTCTGCCTTAGAATTCTCTAAGGAAAAAAAATATATATCAAAATCCCACATTTTTAACAATAGAAAAAGGCAATTGTTGTATGATATTGACGTTAATGCTCCTGAGCAATCGCTAGACCCTTTCATTATTGATATTATTAAACAAATAAAGGCAGAAGAAGAGAAGGAAAAACATGAAATATTAGACAGAGAAAATAAAAAAAAAGACATTAAACAAGCATTAAAAATATTAGCTCTTAAATTAATGTATTATATGGAAGAAAAACAATTACAAACTGATATATTTTACATAAGACTGTGTAAAGATTTAACTGTGGCAATTGATAGTATTGATAAAAACAATGCGGAAATTCTTATTAATACTCGTTTGGATTCACAAGGTAGACAAGAGACTTATACTTGTAACCCAGATTTTGAAGATAATAATAATAATAATAATAATATTCCATTTACTAGAGCATCTTATAATATAGATGATTATAGTCAAAATGAATATCCATACGAAGATAAAGAATACGAAGACAAAGGTAAAGAAGATGAAGATAAAGAAGACAAAAATAAAGAAGATGAAGAATATAATAAAATGTTAATAAAATTAAACATAAGTACTAATTCCCAAAAAAATAAATTAGCATCCCCATATGCTACATACAGTCAAGTCAAATTTATGCGAGGAGTAAGTAGTACACCAATTGATGATGATGATGATGAATAAATAGTAAAAATAGTAAAAATAGTAAAAATAATATCTTTATAGCTGCCATAAGTCAGACCAGATAGAGGTAGTTTTATCACTAGTTCCATCATTAATATTGATTTTAAATGGGCAACTATAATCGGGATATTCATTTATTGCTACACAAGGGTTACAAGGTCCATTAACAAAACTAAATCCACTTACTTCAGAAGGTATGTCCTCATTTTTTATTGTGGTAGTTTTAGTGTTTTTATAACCATTCCACAAATTATAGCTGTCAAAGACATTTTTTTGTAAAACAGAGTTACTAAGGTCACTAGAACATTTAATTGTATCAAAGTCATTTGGTCCTGTTTTTATTCCATATAACAGAAATTTACCTTCTTTGGCATTAAAGGCAAGAACTTCTTTAATAGCGTTTTCATTGTATATTTTCATTGCGTAATCTAACGCTGCCTCAGTGTCTATTTTTATTAAAGGGCTTTGAGAAATAGCATCCATATATTGTTTTTTTACTTTGTCTGACCATGACCAATAACCAGATTCCAATAATTCTTTGGCTTCTGCCTCTGATGCCTGCTGTTGTAAAATAAGCATATTATATTGATAATTATTTTCACCCACAGTAGCCTGATAAATATTGAATCTCTTAACCACATCTTTAGACCACGGTACAAAACTAGATTCACTTGTAAACCCTTCTTTTAAAGAAAACAAATCAAAATACAATATCAAACCCAATAAACTAGTAAATAAAATAGCCAATAAAATAATATTTATTTTTTCATAATTTTTATAGTTATAACTCATACTAAATTATAACTATAAATAAATAAATAATAAATAAATAATAAAAATAAATATATATATATTATGTCAATTAATTATGGAGGTGATATTAATAATGTAAGTAGTTTAAAGCATATATTAAGCATTGGTTACGAAGTTGAATGTGGTATTTTAATGAAATTAACTCAGACTGAAAATGGTAATTCAAACTCTTACTCAGAATCAAAATCAAAATCTGAATCAAAATCTGAATCAAAATCAAAATCTGAATCAAAATCTGAATCAAAATCAAAATCAAAATCTGAATCAAAATCAAAATCTGAATCAAAATCAAAATCAGATACAAATTCAGATACAAATTCAGAATCAGATTCAGAATCAGATTCAGAATCAGATTCAGAATCAGATTCAGATACAAACTCAGAAACAAAAGGAGGTAATTTATTTGACGAAAAAAGCTCTCCAAAATTAAGTCAATCATTAAAATTAAGTCATTCTTCAAAAATAAGTCAATCATTAAAAGCAAGTAAGCCTAACAAAATAGTATTATTTAATTCTGATACATTTCCCCAAGATATTTTAGAGTTTAAAAAGTTTGAGGAAAACCCGGAAGATATAGATGGTGAGATTATAGCACGTTTGGAAGAAATGGTGGAAGACAAAATATACGATGATAATAATCAGATTGATACAAATAGCTCATTTTATATTACAAATGACATAGCATTGTCACCCTTTATAAGAGAATTGACGTCAGTTTGCTATTACACTTCTGAAGAAGATAGTAGTGACCATCGTGACGAAAAAAACAATTTATATTTATTCAGAGACACAGAAAACAATCAGGATTATGAAATTAATTTTTTATTTAAAGATACTAGTACGGATTGTGCAACGCATTCAACAGTAGAATGGGTATTCACATATTATAAACCAACCCAAGGCAATAATATTATAATTAGTACTTTTTTAAATATGATTAAAAATCTACTGCGTCATTTGTCTGATTTAGAGCCAATTTATGGTAATTTTATTATTAAATATAAAGATGAACAAGGTGAAAATTCAGAATTAATTATTGCCAAACCGAAAACACGCGTCTTATATCATAAACCAAACACCAATTTATATTATTTGTTAACCCAAATGTATGATAGTCCTTTTACAATTGATGACGCTTGTTCTGTTTTCCAAATGACATTTTCATCAAAATGCGAACATATTATGGAAGTAATGACAGCGCTACTAACAGATACATTAAAATCTATACCATTTTTCAGTACATATATTAATTCCAAATTAGCCATTTTATTAGATATAAAATTATGCGTAGATGAATTGATTGATAACTACAATAAGAGTGATTCTGAATACAAATTAGATACAGGCACAAATGCGCAAATGATTAAAAACTATTTGTCTCTGATTCTATTAAAAATTAGAATTTATTATGAATTTAAAAGTGCGGCAAAACAACCCAAGTATTTAAAGAATTTATTGTTTTTAAATTGTAGACATAGCAACTATGTTTTATACAGTGCTTTAAAAAAGATAATAGAAAGGACGTTAAATGTTGACAATTCGGTTGCGATTAGCATTATAAAAAGAATTGTGTTTCAACCAGACATACTAAAACAAATCAGTTCTGCTGAAATTAAAATAAGAAAAGGTGCTTTTTCTATATCTAATACATTAGAAAAGTCAAATAAAAATTACGGCGACCCATTGTATTCATTAGTAAGTTATTTTGATTTTTTTGAAGAACCAATTGATGATGACCGTAATATAGATGATGATGATGAGATATTATACCATGATTGGCTTGAATATAAAAAATATGACGATTATTCAGCAAAAATGGAATTAAAAGATGATATTATTCTTGTAGAATGTCGCATTTTTCAAAAAATGTTATCAAGTTATGTTTATAGTATTGCTGATGAAGAATTAAAACAACAAATGAACAATGGTTCATGTAATATTTTAACAAAACGTTTTAGTCCGGATGTTTCATCGTTATCTATTGCTAATTTGAAAAAAATTGTTGAATTACATGATAACAATAATTTAGGTCTTGGTCTTAAATCCAAAGGAAATAGAAAAACCCAAAAGAAATTTAAATCAAAAATCAATCGGAAAACAAAACGAAATAAGAAAACAAAACGAAATAAGAAAACAAAACAGAAAATTAGTCGAAAAATTAATCGGAAACCAAGAGGCGTAAAATAAAAAAAATGAAATAAAAGTAAAGCTTATATCATGTTATATAAAATTAAATAAAATGATATTCTTTTCAGAAGATATTAAAAATACAATTGTGGACGAAACTCCCGTGGATGAAATCATGGATAAGCTAGAAGAGTTTAAAAATGATGTAGAAATGATATTTACCTATTTCAACTATGGCTCAATTAGTATAGATTATATTCAAAACTTGTTAAATTATGAAAGTAATAGGACAGCGTTTTACTGCACAGAAGATAAATTTGTTATCCGTTCTTGCCCATCGTGTATGATTTATTCAAAACAAAATAAAAAAAACAGCGACACGATTATGTATTATATTATGGTTATAAGCACGGATAAAGAATTTAGAGGTCAAGGTTACGCAACAAAACTGCTAAACAAATTTGTAGAAAAGGTGAAAGAAGAGACTCGTAACTCAACCAAAAAAGTTAAGATTGTATTAAGTTCACTAGATGAAGTAGTCTCCTATTATCAGAAATATGGTTTTGACGCAGTTGATTGCTCATTTGAAAATTATCCGTATTTTCAATACTTTGAAAAATATGATGACAGTAAGATATATACAATTATGGAGTTTAAAATAAAATAATTCAAGGTTTCACAATTGTTGTTGAAGACATATGTGAAACTCGAACTAATACAAAAAATATTATACCAATACATATTGCCGCAATTGGATTATACATTCCAGTTAAAATAACCAATCCAAGTAATATAAAGTTACCTAAAATGTTATTAAATAAACTGACAAACAAACTAGGAACCGCATATATTACAAGCCATATTAGAGACAAAAATGCCACAATTCCTATAACAACATTAGCATTTTTTTCAGAAAACAATTCACTGATAGTATTTGACATTTATAACTTATATTATAATAATACTAAAAACTTAAAATTATACAAACTTAACCAATATTTACATGCCAGTAGAGCCGAATCC
>Ga0114971_10000257_pt1 | contig 34016 bp, 31 predicted proteins | sample M_140625_MF_Meta_FD_87320 | JGI IMG/M metagenome (GOLD analysis project Ga0114971, IMG submission 87320) | Freshwater microbial communities from Lake Montjoie, Canada to study carbon cycling - M_140625_MF_MetaG | ecosystem: Environmental > Aquatic > Freshwater > Lake | place: Lake Montjoie... | reverse complement strand
ATTTAGAGGATGAAATTTTAAAGAAAAATCAGTCTTATCAGGCGATACGGATGATTTTTATTTGAAATTTTAGACCTAAATTATGAAGCATAAATTTATAATTATTAGTGGGAAGCGGCATAATACTATTTCCACAAATAAATCTAACACTTACGCCATATTTATTAATTTTAATCTTTAGTTTGAAGGCTTGATTTATCTAGATAAAACGGCATTTTTAAACTAAATTTAAAATTAAAAATAATTAGCAAGTATTTAATTTATTTATGCAAATGGTATTAGAAATTATTGCAAAAGCTTATCAAGCTCGCCCGAAGCTTCTAGTGCGTAAAGGTCATCGCATCCACCAACATGCTTATCGCCAATAAAAATTTGTGGCACCGTCATGCGCCCGCCAGATTTAAGAATCATTTCTTCACGCAATTGGTCGCTAACAATTTTAATTTCCGTCAAATTAACTTTTTTTCTTTGCAATAAAAATTTCGCCTTAACGCAATAAGGACATACTTCCTTGCTATACATTATAACATTTTTCATGATACTAATTATTTAATGGTAACGGACGTTGTGAAGAATTTTGCCTAGAAGGGGCAATGCGCTGGTCTCTTTCGCCACTATAAAAATTTGACGGAGGAATATAATATTGGTCAGCATCGTAATATGGATATTGCGCTGGCGGCTGAAATGCGTACGGATTATTATAAGCCCGCGACCCCGGCGCACCATATTGCGGATAGATTGGCTGATGATAATAATAATCGGGAACAACATTTACTTGTGGCGCATTTGCTTGATTATATTGCGGATAAGGCATTGGTGATTGCTGCTGATATTGCTGCCCCTGCCCCTGAACTTGCCCTTGCTCATTTGGCCTCATGCCTTTTTCAAAGCCAACTTTTTCATATAAATCGTAAGATTTTCCAACGCAAGAAGTTAGAAAAAAGGCAGCACAAAAAATTAGCAAAAAACTTTCAATAACCAAGCTAGAGCTAAAAGAAAGAATGGCCTTCATGCGTTTTATAAATAAATTTATGAAGCTAAAATTTGTGGGGCTAGTATTCTAAGAATTTGATTTTATTGTTCAAGAGAATCTAAAAAAACTGTAGCAAAACGATACAATTTTTAAGACATCTCAAGCATTTTGCGAAGCGAACTTTCAGCTTTAACTCTTAAAGCCTCATCCAATTGCAATTCGCCACCAATTTTATTTAGCGTTGCGTCTGCATTATGTTTAAAAGCCAAATAAATTTTTTCTAGACTATTTAACTGCATGTACGGGCAAGTGTTGCAAAGCGTGCATCCAGCCTTATCAACAAAGGGGCAATCGTGGAATTTTCCTGTCGGGTTTTTTTGTTTCATTTGGTGGATAATGTGCGGCTCGGTCAAAACAATGAATTCAGCGCCTTGGTGATCTTGCGTAAATTTTATTAGTGACGAAGTTGACCCAATATGATGCGCGTGCATAAGCAATGATTCAGGGCATTCAGGATGCGCAATCACAAAAGCTTGCGGATTATTCACCATCAATTTCACCAATTCTTTTTCACTAAATTGCTCGTGAACAATGCAACTGCCATTCCATAAAATCATGTCGCGACCCGTGATTTTATTGAGGTATCGACCAAGATGTTGATCTGGTGCAAAAATAATTTTTTGCGTTAAAGGAATTTGCTCGATAATTTTTTTTGCGTTAGTCGAAGTAACGATAATATCTGACAAAGCCTTGATTTCAGCGGAACAATTAATGTAAGTAATAACAATTGCGTCTGGATGCTGCTTCTTGAATGCAGCAAATGGAATTGGCTGGCAAGATTCTTCCAAGCTGCATCCCGCTTTAAAATCTGGCACTAAAACTTTTTTTGCTGGAGATAAAATTTTTGCAACTTCAGCCATAAATTTTACGCCGCAAAACATTATTACATCCGCGTTGGTGCTGGCTGCTTTGCGCGAAAGGTCGAGAGAGTCGCCAACAAAATCTGCAATATCTTGAATGTCGGGATCTTGATAAAAATGCGCCAAAATAACCGCATTTTGCTCTTTTTTTAAGCGCAAAATTTCATCGACTAAATTTGCATCGGATGGAATTTTAATTTCGTTCAAATTTTGCAACATTTTATTAATTTATGTCAATTTCTAGCTTAGACCAACTAAAGAAAAAACCTCGCGCTTAGTTTTGTCTGCAATTTTCGCGGCGTTTTCGCTTCCTTGCTTCAAAACATCGAGAATAAAACCGCGATCTTGCTTAAAGCGGCCAAGATTATCTTGGATTGGACGTAATTTTTCAACTATAATTTCAGCGAGGTCGTTTTTGAACTTGCCGTTTCCTGCTGTTTTATATTCATCTGCAATAACCTGCGAGGCCTTGCCAGACATGGCTGAAAAGATGTTTAGTAAATTGTAAATTTCAGGTCGCGATTCGTCGTAAGAAATTTCGCTGAAAGAATCGGTTTTGGCTTTTTTTATTTTTTTTACAATATTGTCTGGAGCATCTTCCAGATTGATTCGCGACAGGTCTGATTCATCCGATTTTGACATTTTTTTCAAGCCGTCTTGTAATGACATAATGCGCTTTACGGCCTTTATTATCAAGGGTTCTGGCAGTTTGAAATATTCGGTTTTATATTGGCGGTTAAAGGCACCAGCTAAGTCGCGAGTAAGCTCGAGATGTTGTTTTTGGTCGTCGCCAACTGGGACTAGGTCGGCTTTATAAGCCAAGATGTCGGCGGCCATTAGCACTGGGTAAGAGTAGAGGCCAAGATGAGCTTTACTCAATTTTTCTTTCTCGCGCTCATGTATAGAATTTTTTGCTTGCAATAATGTAATAATGGTTCTGATTTCTTGCGGATTTCCGTATAAACGATTCCACACTTCTTCAGCCAATTCTGAAAGCACAGCCGAATCATAATCAATCCCCCACTTCTTCTCCTCGTAAATTCTATCTACTTCTTCTTTTAACATTTTATCCTTAAACTGCGTCATCCTATTCAACCACCCAAGCGGAGTCAAACACCCTAAAACCCACGCCAACTCTGCATGCGCACTCACCTCGCTTTGCACAAAAATTGTCGATTTTTTTGGATCTAATCCGCAAGCCAAATATAAGGCCGCCGCATCAAACACATTTTGACGCAACAGCTGCGGATCTTGCGCCACGGTGATTGCATGCAAATTCATGATTCCAAACAAGCAATGATATTCGCCTTGCAAATCAATCCAGTTGCGAATCGAGCCAAGGTAATTGCCAAGATGTAAATTGCCCGAAGGCTGAATTCCTGAAAGGACCGTTTTCATAAATTAAAAAATTGTCATTCCCGCGAAAGCAGGAATCTTTGGATTTAGCGAGATTCCCGCTTTCGCAGGAATGACATATCCAAGAAATTCTTATTGAATTACCAAGGCGCCCATTCTACAATCACAAACTTGTAAGGCAAGTACATGGTCGCTTGTTTTTTGCGTTTAAGAAATTGAAAGCAATGAAAATAAGAGGAAAGTCCGGACTCTGCAAGAAAAATAGCACCAGTTAAGAGCTGGCTGTCAGGCCTGAATCTATAAGGCTTGGCAAGGGAAAGTGTCACAGAGAATATACCGCTTATTGACGTCAAAATCAGCAAGTAAGGGTGAAAACGCGAGGTAAGAGCTCACGAGTTTTGGCGGCAACGTCAATCCTGATAAACCCTGCTAAGAGCAAAACCAAATAGGGGTGGCGCGTATATGCAAATATACAGACTTGTTCTTGAGTTGTCACCCGGGTAGGTTGCTTGAGGCCAGCAGCGATGCTGGTCCTAGATGAATGACCGTGCACGACAAAATCCGGCTTATCGCTTGCCTTACATTTTTTTAAATTTCATAAGCATGTTTGAGAAAAAAATAAAAATAAGCCGCAGCCTTTATTGCCTTGGTTTTGCAGCAGTCACTTCTTTTCTTTACAACTTTATTTTCATTGCCAATAAAGCTGCTAAAATAAACAGCACCGATTTTAACTTAGTTTATTTTTCTACAGAAATTCTGCTAAATTTTTTCGTAATTTTTAGCATATTTTATTTTGCTTCTTTTAAAAAAAATCTTTTTAAATTTGCAGTAATTTTTATCTTACTTTTAATAGGGATGGCTTCTTATGCATTCAATAAATTCGGGGTTTTGGTTGATCAAACCGTTGTTGCAAATTTATTAGATAATGTCGCAGATTTTAACGATGTTTTAATATTTTTTGATGTTTTTTTATATGTTTTTATTTTCATATTAATTCCACTTTTTATTCTTTCTAAGGTTAAAATTACTAGCAATGTTAATAAAAAAACTATTTCCATAATTGCATTATTTTTTATAATCTTTATAGCATTTCTTTCTTCTTTTAATCATCAAATTCGTAAGGGAATTATTTATTCTTACCCGCCTTTAAGGGTTATTAATGCTGGCTTTGAATATTTTCACGAAATGTATTTTTCAAAAAAAGAAAGCGCTAATTTATTGCCAATTAATAACGCTGTAAAAGCAAAGTTTTTGCATAAAATTTCTGATCTAAAAATAATTTTAGTAATTGGAGAATCGGCGCGCGCTGATCATTTTTCAATTAATGGTTACGATAAAAAAACTACTCCACAAATTGAAAAAATTCACAATTTTCTAAGCTTTAAAGACGTAAGCCCTTGCCATAATATAACACGTCATTCAGTGGCTTGCATGCTGTCTTACGAGCATTCTAAAAATTTTAAATTTCCACTAAAAGAAGAATCGATTATTAAAGTTTTTGATAATTTAAAATTTTCAACTTCATGGTTTTCGGCGCAAAAAGCGATTGGCGATAACAACACATTAATGCTGCTTGCACTTCAGGCGCAAAATTTTTATTTCAAAGATCACATTTCATCAAAAATTGGTGGAAATATGGTTTATGATGAATATTTGTTAGATGATCTAAAGCAAGAACTGGCAAGGCCTCAAGATAGTTTTATAATTTTACATACACAAGGAAGTCATTTTTTATTTGACGAACGTTATCCTGAAAAATTTGCAAAATTTTCTCCAACATGCAACAACAAAGACCTTACAAAATGCAGCGCCGCACAAATTGTTAACTCTTACGATAATACAATTTTTTATACCGATTTTTTTCTTAATTCAGTTATTAGTGAATCAAAAGCACAAAATGTTTTAATGATTTATGTTTCAGATCACGGGCAATTTTTAGGAGAAAATGGCATTTATTATCACGGGCCATCAAACAGCCACAATCAACAGGCTCATAAGGTTCCAATGTTTTTATGGATGTCGGATAAATTGCTAGCAGATAAATTTTATAAAGAAAAATTTAGAAATGCCGCAAAGAATGTTAATAAAGAATTATCGCATGATGATGTGTTTGGGTCTTTGCTAGATTGCGCCGGAATTGGTTATGGCGGTGACAAGAAGAGTATTTGTCAATAATAAATTGCTCTGCGACTTTCGGTAGAAATACTTTGCCTAAAAATGTTATACCATTTTCCACTAATAATTATACATTTAGGCGAAATAATTTAGGGGATGAGATTTTAAAGAAAAATCAGTCGTATCAGGCGATACGGATGATTTTTATTTGAAGTTTTATCCTCAAAAATATTTTGCCTAAAGTGAGTGTCTTGAGGTTAAAATGTTATAACTTACAAAACCTTATCAACAATCTTTTTTGCAATATCATCAAAATCATCAATTGCCTTCGCTGCTCTTTCTATCTGGCTTTGCAGCAGTTTTTTATCTTTTAAAAAATTGCTAATAACTTTTGGCAATTCATTAGTTTCAACAATTAAACAAGCATTTTTTGTCAATAATTTTTCATAAATTTCTGCAAAATTAAAAACATATTTACCGCTAATCACTGCGCAATTAAGTTTGATCGCCTCAAAAGGATTATGACCGCCAAGTTTCTGCAAAGACCCGCCAATAAAGGCGAAATCGCTTAAAGTGTAGAATAATCCAAGCTCTCCAAGGCTGTCGGCTAAATAAATTGCTGTTTGATTATTTATAATTTGCCCAGCACTTCTTTGTGAAAAATTTATCCCCGCCAATAAATTTTTAATTTCAGCAGCGCGATTTGGATGACGAGGCACTAAAATAGTTAAGATATTTGGAAATTCTTTTTGCAATTCTTTATGCGCCGCAATGATAATTTCTTCTTCGCCCTTATGTGTGCTAGAAGCAAGCCAGAAGGGTCTTTCGTTAATTTGTGATTCTAATTTTTCCAATTCTTTTTCATCAAATTTTAAATTGAGCGCTTGAGATTTTAGATTGCCATAAAAAATAATTTCTTGCGCCGTTAATTGCGAAAAACGATTTTTATCATCATTACTTTGTGCAAAAATAAATGTGAAAAAATCAAAAATATTAAAGCCTATTTTTTTTGCAAATAACCATCGAGAAAAAGATTTTTCCGACATTCTTCCATTCACCAAAACCATTGATGCGCGCGCTTTCTTGGCTTCATAAATAAAATTTGGCCAGATTTCTGATTCAACAAAAAATATTTTTTTTGGCTGCCAAAAATTAAGAAATTTTTTTACGATAAAATAAGAATCGAGCGGTAAAAATTGGTGGATTACTCTGCCATTATAATTTTGAATTTTATTAGCTAAAATTGTTGCAGAAGTTAAAGTTGTTGTGGTGAAAATTATTGATATTTCTGGCAATGATTTTAATAATTCATCCAATAAAACCAAAGAAGAATTGGTCTCGCCGACGCTAACGGCGTGAATCCATACCATTTCTTTTTGTGGTTTTTTTTGCGAAGAAAAACCGAATCTTTCTTTAATGCGATGATAATTTTCTTTGCCTTTTAAAGCGCGATAAAAAATATATAGCGTTAAAAATGGCAAAATTAAAATCGAAATTATTCTGTAAAATATCATAATATTTTTGTCAAAAAACTAAACGCCGCCAGCATTTTTTATAAAAAACTTTTTTAAATGCGGAAATTTATTTACCGCCGCAAGCCCAAAATCGCGGGCCAAGCCAATTAATAAACTTTTTGTTTCAAATAGAGAATTTAAAATATCGGTTGCAATAACCATTTTTTTTGCACCAGATTTTGCTTTTTTATTATATTTTTCAATCAAAATTTTTGATGAAATTTCTTGCCCTGAAAATAAATTTTCTTTGATTAATTCTTGCAAAATTTTAATTCCGTCAAGCCCTAAATTTAGACCCTGCCCTGCAATTGGATGCACACCACAAGCGGCGTCTCCGACTAACAACATTTTTTCATGATAAAATTTTTGCGCCTCAATCATAATTAAAGGATAAGAAAATTTTTCTGAAATAATTTCAATATAGCCCAAACAACCTTCCATTTTTTTATGCAATTGATGTATAAAATTTTCTTTGTCTAATTCTAAAATAGCCTGCGCATCTTTATTCGGCGCTATCCAAACGATTGATGAATGATGTTGATTTTTTAACGGCAAAATTGCTAATGGCCCTCCTGGTAAAAATTTTTCATAAGCAATATTTTCATGCGGCCTTTCGTGTTTTATGTTAAATACGATAGCTATTTGGTTGTAATGTTTTTCAGCGGTTTCAATATTATAAATCTTGCGAAGACTAGAAAATCGGCCATCGCAAGCAAGTAACAATTTTGATTTTAAAATATTTTCATTATCTAAATCAACCTCAACAGAGTCTTCTAAAAAATTTATTTTAGAATAAGAATGTGGACAAAATAATTTTATATTAGAAGTTTTTTTTATTTGATCGCGAAGCGCGTTATGAATTACAAAGCTTTCAATTAATGCGCCAAAATTTCCACCACCCACTTCACGACTTAGAAAATCAAGGATTGCTGGGCTTTTGTAATCTGTAATTCTGATATCTTTTATCGTGCCAGCATTTTGTAAAACCGCGTCATAAATTCCAATTTCACGAAATAATTTTAGTGAAGAATTTGAAATTGCATAACCGCGCCCATCTGACTTTCGGTCATGATTTAGAATATCTTGTTTTTCAATTATGGCAATTTTTAAATCAGAAGATATTAGCGCCAAAGCAAGAGCGGCGGACATTCCCGCAAAGCTTCCTCCAATTATCGTAATGTCAAAATTATTATTGGTCGTCATTTTTTAAATGTTTTTGCAAGAAAATTTGTGGGCGATTAATTAACTAATATTATCTAAGTAAACCCTTGTTACCCTTGATGCCAGAGTGGCCAAAACTTCATATATAATTGTATCATATCGCTTCGCAATTTCCAACCCTAAAATCTGATCGTCACCTTGTTTTCCAATTAATACCGCTTCGTCACCAACCTTCAAACCGTTGATTTCGCTAGCGTCAACCATGATTTGATCCATGCAAATTACACCAACAATTGGGGCCCTTTTTCCTGCAACAAGCACTTCGCCGCAATTTTGCAAAGAACGTCGCAAGCCATCACCATAGCCAATTGGCAGAGTTATAATTGTTGATTCTTTTTTTGTAATAAATTTTTCACCATAAGAAATTGACTTGCCAGCAGGAACTTTTTTTATGTGAGAAATATAGGCTTTAAGCGACAAAACTGGTTTTAATTTTATTGGCAATTTTGTAATATCGTCACTTGGAGAATAGCCGTACAGCGATATTCCAAGCCGCACCATATTAAAATGAGAATTTGGCCAAAATAATATTCCCGCTGAATTTGCGGCGTGAATTAACGGAATTTTTATTTGTAAATTTTCTAACTCACGTAAAATTTTTTCAAATTTTTCTAGTTGAATTTTTGTAAAATCAGAATTTATATTATCGGCATTTGCAAAATGCGTGAATAGTCCTTCAATTTGAATATTTGGTAATTTTGTAATTGCTAAAATTAATTCAATAGCATGTTCAGAGTCAATGCCAATGCGGTTCATTCCCGTATCAATTTTAATATGAATGCGCGCAATTTTTTTTAATTTTACCGCCATTTGCGAAAGTTTTTCGGCAATGTCTAGCGAAAAAACTGTTGGTTGATAATTATATTCAAACACCGCTGCAACATCGCCAATCATGGTTGGATCGACATTGACAATTTGCGCTTTTATTTTTGCATTACGCAATTCAATCACTTCATAAAGGCACGACACGCCAAATATTTCAATGCCAATTTCTTCAAGTTTGCGCGCAACAGCAACAGCGCCATGGCCATAGGCATTCGCCTTAATTATTGGCATTATTTTTGTTTGCAACTTAAGCAGAGATTTTATTTGCGACAAATTAAATGCCATAGCACTTAAGTCAATTTCGGCGATTGCTTGCCTTGGAAGAAGCATATATTTCTATTAATTTTACTGCTCGATAATTTCTCTCTTGCCAGAAACGTTCGGGGCGCTAACTACACCTTCCGCCTCCATTTTCTCAATTAAAATTGCGGCTCGATTATAGCCGATTCTTAACTGCCTTTGAACGTAACTAATCGATGGTTTTTTGTCGCGTCTTACAATTGCAACCGCTTTTTTGTAAAGGTCATTATCAGAACCGCCGCCATCCGCATCATCACCGCCGCTAGAATCTTGTGCGGCGACTACGGTTTCAAAATTAATTGATTCACTTTCTTCAAATTCACTTAGATCTTGATCTTTAATAAATTTTACGATTTTTTCAATTTCGGCATCAGAACAAAATGGGCCGTGAACGCGAATCATTTTGCTGCCACCCGACATGTAAATCATGTCGCCTTGACCAAGCAATTGTTCTGCGCCTTGCGCGCCAAGAATTGTGCGGCTGTCAATTCGCGATGTCACTTGAAAACTAATACGCGTCGGAAAGTTTGCCTTAATGACTCCAGTAATTACATCAACCGATGGGCGTTGTGTTGCCATAATAATATGAATGCCGGCAGCACGCGCCATCTGCGCCAAACGCTGCACAGAATTTTCAATTTCTTTTCCTGCCACCAACATTAAGTCAGCCATTTCATCAACAATTACAACGATGAATGGCAATTTTTTTGGCTCGAATTCTATTTCTTCGATAATCGGTTTGCCATTTTCTGGATTATATCCCACCTGCACTTTGCGCGATAATTTTTCACCAGATAAAATTGCCTTTTCGGCTTTCTCGTTGTATCCAGCAATGTTGCGCACCGCAAAGCTTGACATTAGGCGATATCTTTCTTCCATTTCGTTCGTCACCCATTTAAGCGCAATAACGGCTTTGCCAGGTTCAGTCACTACTGGCGCCAACAAATGAGGGATGCCGTCATAAACCGAAAGCTCTAACATTTTTGGATCAATCATGATAAATTTACATTCATCAGGACGCATTTTAAAAAGCAAAGATAGAATCATCACGTTTAATCCGACTGATTTTCCTGAACCCGTCGTTCCCGCAATCAATAGATGCGGCATTTTCGCCAAATCTGCAATAACCGGTTCGCCACCAATATTTTTTCCTAAAATCATCGGCAAGAAATTTTGCGAAGATTTATATTCTTTCGATTCAATCATTTCGCGCAGAAAAATCATTTCGCGCTTTAAGTTTGGCAATTCCATACCAATAGAAGTTCTTCCCGGAATTGTCGCAATACGCGCAGATACCGCACTCATTGAGCGCGCAATATCATCAGATAATCCAATAACTCGCGAAGCCTTGGTACCAGCTGCTGGCTCGAATTCATGCAATGTAACAACTGGCCCGACCTTAGCGCCAAGCGTATTTCCATATACCCCAAAATCTTCTAAAACTTTTGTTAAGGTTTTTGATTGCGCGTCAATTTGCGCCTTGCTGGTTTTTTTATCTTTATTTTCTGCCGAACGATCAATCAATAAATCTGCCTGCGGAAGCTGATATTTCGTGCCAGATTTTTTTATCACTGGCTTCACCGCCTTTTTCAATTGCTGCTTTAAAGACTCTTTCGTTTCATCTTCGTCTTCATTCTCATCTTCATCATCTTCATCAGCCTCGTCATCTTCTTCTTCAAAAACTTCTGCAACTTTTTTTTCTTCTGGCTCTGTCAGTGCAACTGGGAAGACCCTTGGCAAGGATGATATATCTTTTTCTTCATCACTTACATAATTTTTTCGCGGCAAAAATTTTACATCACGAGCAAACATATTTTTTGTTATCTGAAATAATTTTTCACCAAATAAACGCGCGCAAATTGCGGCATATCGCAAAGAATATATCCAATCAGAAATTGAAATTTCCATAATAACTGACATTAAAATAATGCCAAAAAATAATGCCAGCAGCGCAACCACAATTGATGGAAGGAAGGAAATTTTTGCTAAAATGAAAGCGCCATTTACGCCGCCAAAGCTGTTAAAGGCCCACCAGTCTGGCTCTGCGATGCTTGCAAAAAATGTTGAAAAGCACAAAATGCAAAATGGGATTAAAATTAATTTTGGCAAAAGATGCTTCACGCCGCTTCGACTAAGCATTTTTAGCCCGACGCTAAAAAATATTAAGCATAAGAAAAACGATGCTAATCCGATAAGTTGAAATAATAAATCTGCGACATGCGACCCAAATTGCCCCATCCAATTGGTAATTTTTTCATCGCTAGATATGGCGTTGAATGATGGATCATTCATATCAAAACTGAACAACGCAAGAACAGCAACGAAAGAAAATGCTACAAGGCCAAGGCCCGCAAGACGTCTAAGTAAAACTAAAATTATGTAATACGCTTTATCTTGCCACATTTTTAATGGATTAAAAATTGCAGAGACGACCAATGCGGTCGCCCGACTTATCGCAAATGCCAACGCCTCCAAAGGTCGCCAGCATAAAATTAATTGTTAAATCTAAAATGAAAAACGTCTCCATCATTAACAATATATTCCTTTCCTTCTAGCCTTAATTTTCCTGCATTCTTACAACCTTCTTCACCATTTAATTCAATATAATCTTTGTAAGAAATTGTTTCGGCGCGAATAAAACCTTTTTCAAAATCTGTATGTATAACGCCAGCAGCTTTTGGTGCTGTAAGCCCTTTATGTAAAGTCCATGCATGACATTCTTTTGGACCAACCGTAAAAAACGAAATTAAATTTAAAATTTCGTAAGAATTTCTGATAATTTGCGCCAAGCCAGTTTCAACCAAACCAACCGATTGCAAAAACTCAACTTTTTCTTCTTCAGTTTCTAATGATGCAACTTCTGCTTCAATTTGCGCACAAATTTTTAAAACTTTAAAACCGTTTGCTTTGCAAAATTCTTCAACATTTTTCGTATGTTGGTTTCCTGATAATTCATGTTCTTTTAAATTACAAACATAAAGCTGCGGCTTAGAGGTTATTAGCTGCAACAATTTTAAATTTCTTTCATCTTCAACAGAATTAATTGCAACTAAACGCGCTGGCTTGCCATCTTTTAAAAGTTCAAGAATTTTTTTCGCAAGTTCAATTTGCGCGATTAATTCTTTTTCAGTTTTAGCTTTTTTTTCTAAATTTGGAATTCTTTTTTCTAAAGATTCTAAGTCGGCTAAAATTAATTCAATTTGAATTAATTCAATGTCGCGCACCGGGTCAATGCTTTGTTCAACATGCGTAATATTTTCGTCTTCAAAGCAACGCACCACGTTAATAATTGCATCAACTTCGCGAATATGTGAAAGAAATTTATTGCCTAAACCCTCGCCAGTGCTGGCGCCTTTAACTAATCCCGCAATGTCAACAAATTCGATTTGCGCTGGAATAATTTGCTGCGACCCTGCAACTTTTGTTAATTTTGCCAAACGCTCATCCGGCACGCTAACCTTGCCAATATTAGGTTCAATCGTGCAAAATGGATAGTTTGCAGCCTCTGCCGCCGCAGTTTGCGTAAGCGCATTAAATAGAGTAGATTTTCCAACATTGGGCAAGCCAACAATTCCGCACTGAAGAGACATTTGTAAAATTATTTAAGGATAAAGATTTCTATTTTTTTTAAAAATTACTTAGCTTTTAAAAAAAATTCGTAGAAAATAAATTAAAAAATTATTCTATAATATGATAAAAAAAATCGCATCATTATTTTTACTTTTAGCAGCAATTTCTTGCATTTATCCAAAAATTACGATTAAAGGAAAAGGAAATGTTAAGCTAACGCAAGTTGATTTTGAACAATTTTCTAAATGGCAAGAAACCAATCATCGCATGGCTTTGATGGCTTTTACGCAATCATGTTCGCGCTTGGCAAAAATGCCGCAAAATCGCCTTATTGGCGGCCAAATTGGAGAAATTACCGCTGGCGATTTTCGCGACGTTTGCGAAATTGCCAACGTAGTCAAAGGAATGTCCGACGCACAAATTAAAAACTTTTTTGAAAATTGGTTCAAACCATTCTTAGTTGCAACACGCAACGGCGAAAGCAAAGGATTATTCACCGGATACTACGAAGCAGAGCTTCGCGGCAGCAAAACAAAAAGCGAAATTTATAAATATCCAATTTATTCGAAACCAAAAAATTTAACATCTGAACCATATTTAAGCCGCGCCGAAATTGAAGCCGGAGCCTTAAAAGACAAAGGCTTAGAAATTCTTTACGTTGACGATGCTGTCGATTTATTCTTCATGCACATTCAAGGATCAGGTCGCGTAACCCTTCCAAATGGCGCAATCGCAAGGGTTTCATTCGCTGCACGCAACAATCAACCATTCATTGCAATTTCAAATTATTTAGCGGATAACAACTACGTTTCACGAAGCAACATGTCTGCCGATTCAGTAAAGGCGTGGCTTCGCGCCAATCCAGAAAAGGCCCAAGAAGCAATGAATGTTAACCCGCTATTTATTTTCTTCAAACTTTCCGACTTAGAATATCCAATTGGCGCACAAGGCGCAGCACTTACTGCCGAACACTCTCTTGCCGTTGATAACGACATTATTCCTTACGGATTTCCAATTTGGCTTGAAACTTATTTAAAGAAAAACGGCAGCAAAGAAAAATATAATCAGCTGTTAATTGCACAAGACACAGGTTCTGCAATTAAAGGCGCAGTTAGAGGAGACATTTTTTTCGGACACGGTAAAGACGCAGAAATAAACGCCTCAAGCGCCGCCTCTTCTGGACAATATTATATTTTATTGCCGACAAATATTGTTGATAAAGTTTCTGCTGAAATGAAATTGCGGTCGAAGTGATTGAGTAATACCATTTCCTACTAATAATTATACATTTATGCTTCATAATTTATGCCTAAAATTTCAAATAAAAATCATCCGTATCGCCTGATACGAATGATTTTTCTTTAAAATTTCATCCTCTAAATTATTTTACCTAAATGTATAATTATTAGTGGGAAATGGTATAATAATACTTAAATTTTTACGCCACATAAGTTGGCGCCGCACATTGTGGGGATCTCCATATGCCGAATTTGATAAAAAAGATCGGCGTTTTAAATCAGTTTACGCATAATTATTTACCATTTCGACCGCAATTTTTCTTCATTTATTAGTCGTGATTACTTAATCCATTTACTAAATTTATCTTGATCTAAACCATCTGGAATAAACCATTTCTTAATTTCAGGATTCCACCTTGCGCCCAAAGCTTTCGCCTGATCTTTTTCTGCAAAAGGAACTTCAATGGCCAATCCCTTTGGTGCTGCAGATTTTTTTTCGCTAAAATTTTCGCCAGAACCGTAATCGTCATTATTATTTTTCGACATATATTTAATTTTTTTTGAGGTTTTTAATATTAATTTAAAAAAACATACAAACTAGCAAACATTCAGATTTTTCTAAATGCTGTTTACAATACCATTTCCCGTTTCTAAATATATTTTTTAATTTTAAGTTCAGTTTAAAAAAGCCGATTTACCTAGATAAATCAAGGTTTAAAACTAATTAACGAAAATGAAAAATCATATCAGAAATTGATGACTAATTAATTTATCTAAGTCATTGACTTAAAATAAATTTCAGAAATATACCTTCTGCCACCGCCTCCGCCGCGCTTTAACTGCACGACAATATCAACGACATTTTTAATGTAGGAAGTAATTTCGCTTGGGCTCATGCCAAGGCCTGCTTGCATCACCATCATTTTTAGTTGCTCTAGCGCCATTTTTGGAGTGTCTGCATGCAGCGTAGATATTGACCCCGGGTGGCCAGTGTTAATTGCGCGCAAAAAACTAAATGCTTCTGAGCCACGCAACTCACCGACAATAATACGATCTGGACGCAAGCGCAAACACGCTTCGATTAAATCTTGAGTAGTAACCTTTGCACGACCTTGCGCACCTTTCGACGCAAGCAAATGCACGCGATTTGGATGCGAGGTTAAATCAATTTCTCGCGCATCTTCGACCGTAATTAATCTTTCTTCATGCGGAATTCCGCGAATCATCGCGTTAGTAAAAGTTGTTTTACCAGTTGAAGTTCCACCTGAAATAATAATATTTTTTTTGTATAAAACTGCGCGCTGCAAAAAATCTTTGATGCGATTTAATTTTAATAATTTACTTAAAATTGCGTCGTTTTTATCTTCACTTTCACCAATTGCGGTGGTGTCGAACATTCCCATTTTTTCGTAATCATCAAGACTCCAATTCATTGTTGAAGGCTTGCGGATAGACATTACAACGCAGCTTTGTTCGCACGCCGGAGGAAAAACAATTTGAATACGAAAGCCGTTTGGCAAAGTTGCCGAAAGCAAAGGCTCTTCTTCGCTAAGCCTCTGTTCAGTTGATTGCGCGACTAAACGCCCTAAAGATTTAAGATGAGTAATATCGAAACTTGGCAATTCTTGCCTTGTCATATCGCCACGACATTCAATCCACGCTTCAAAGGGGCGATTGATTGAAATTTCGCTAACACCTTCGCGATCAAATATCTGTTTTATCGGTAATAAATATGAGTCTAGAGCCGCTATGCTCATTGATCTAAGCCGTTAAATTAAAAAGCGAATAATATACCGATTAATGCGACATATCCTTTATTGTCTTTCATTTGCGCAACACTGGTTACGTTTGATGCTTGCACTTTATTTGAATTAAACTGAAATTTAGTTATTTCAAAATAAGGCATTAAACCGCGCGCCAATTTATAATCGACACCAAATGATGTTGTGTTATATTTATTTTTTTGAAAATCACTTGTCATATAAGTAACGCTTGCCGCAAAAGGCCCGAATTCATAGGCGACACCACCAGTATAATATTTTGCACCAGCAAATTTTTTAGGATTATAAGTGCCAGAAACAACGCAATCTTGCGAAGCAAGTGCCGTATTTGGGTCGTAATCGCAAGAAGTAACACCTTGTTTTAATTGTAAAGATTTTCCCCAATATCCGTAAGATCCGCCAAGCGTAAAGCCAAAATAAGTTATCATTGCGCCAGCATCATAAGATTGTAAACCTTCACGCTTTACAGCGGCGTTAGTTGGCTGCAATTTTGAGTTTTCAAATTGACCGCGCTCACCTGTTGCCGAAAGAGCGAATCCTAGATTGCCAAATGTGTCGGAATAATTTAAGCCCCAAGATGCAACATTTTTGATATCACCAGAATCGCGACCAGAAATGACCGCCGAGGTGCCAGTATCGCCCGTGTCAGGCGTAAAACTGCCGCCAAGCTGCCATCCGTTGATTCTTGGTGTGTAATAACTGATTTTCGTAGCATCTTCCATTTGGCCAAAAGAACCGTTTTTATAGCCAAGGTTGTTTCCTGTGCCGACAAGACTGTTGCGATTAAAGCTGCCGTAACCATTTGGATTGCTCGAATTGCCCGTAGTATAATCAGAATTATCGTCAGTATTATCATAAAAACCTTTGGCGTATCCACCATGTCCAACGGGCGATTGCGGAATTACGATAAATCGCGGCAGTTTAATTGCAGACGCGCAAGCATTGGCAGCGGCCGCCCCAGTTGCATCAACGCCAACGCCACCAGAACAAATAGATGCGGTTCCGGCTGGCAATTGCGTAGAGTGCGCGAACATTGAATAATTAATGTGCTCAAGATATTTTCCGTTAATTCCACCTGTCGCGCGCGCAAAATTTGCTGGCCCAACTTTCATTTTTTGATTCGCCGCAAGGTTATTTCCAAACTCAAATTTTCCGATTGTTGATTCAGTAAAAATAAAACTTTTATCGGCGTTGAATCCATTACCGCGACCATTGGGAGTAGTATCCGCCTGAAGCTCAACAATTGCGCCATATTTTAAACCAGAATCACTTATCGCGCCAACTTTTATGTAAATTTCAGAGTCATTAACAAAATCAAGCTTGTTAGAATAGCGGTTATTAGTACCAGGATAATCTTGATCTGCCACCCCATCAGTGATTGTAGCGTCAGGAAGTCTATCTTTAGAAAAATCTTTCGATTGCGAGCGCCCTACTGCCGAAAAGTTTATAAAACCACCAACCGTTACAATCGGAGTATTCGGTGTTTGCAACAATTCATTTGGAACACTTTGCGCAAAAGCTTCCGACGCTAAAACTGATGAAATAAATGCAACTGTGGATAATTTTTTCTTAATCATGTAAATTTATTTTTTTTAAAATTGAAAAGAAAAGTTAAAACATTTTCATATTTTAACAAGAAAATTTCACAATTATTTTTTCATGACTTATTTACCGCACTGGCCAATTCCCTCAAGCCTTGGAAAACGTGAAATTAATTACGAAACCGTCTTTGAAAGAATGTTGCCGGTTTTAAAAAAACTTGGCAATCCACACAAAAAACTTCCGCCAACAATTCATGTTACAGGCACAAATGGCAAGGGCTCGACAGTTGCATTCTTATCAGAAATTTTACAAGCAGCAAAATTAAAAATACACGTCTACACCTCGCCGCACCTTCACCATTGCAATGAAAGAATTGTTTTAGATGGTCAAAAAATTTCTGATAATTTTTTATATGAAATTCTTGAAGAAACCAGAATTGCCGCGGGCGAATTGCCATTAACTTTTTTTGAATCATTTACAATTGCAGCATTTTTAGCTTTTGCAAAAACGCCTGCAGATGCCTTAATTATTGAGGTTGGAATGGGTGCAAGAATTGATGCAACAAATATTATCGAAGAAAAATTAGCATCAATTATCACACCAATTTCTTTCGATCATGTTGAATATTTAGGAAATTCAATCGAAAGAATTGCAGTTGAAAAGGCACATATCATAAAGCCACAAACGCCAGTAATAATTGGCCCGCAGCCACATCAAGCGCAAGAAATAATTGAAATAATTGCGCAAGATCAAAATGCAAAAATGATTCGCTACGATCAAGAATTTTCGATTATAAAAAATGAAAATAATAATTTTGATCTTAGTTTTTTTGAAAAAACATTTCTTAATTTACCCGCTCCAGCACTAATTGGAGAGCATCAATATATTAACGCGTCAATTGCAATTGCTTGCGCCTTATCTTTACCATTTCAAATTAATCAAACACATTTAGAGCAAGGATTGACAAGGGTTTCGTGGCCAAGTCGATTAGAAAAAATCACCAATAATTTAACGAAAATTTTTAAAAATTCTTACGATGAAATTTTTATTGATGGCGCACATAATCAAAGCGGAGCGCTTACCGTTGCTCGCTTTATAATGGATCAAAAAATTCTTGATAAAGAAAAAAATCGCGAAATAAAAAATTTTATTATTTGCGGATTTTCAAAAAATAAATGCAAAAAAGAATTTTTATTAAATTTTGCTAATTTAGCCGATAAGGTTGTAGCTGTAAGAGTTTGGGGAGAACCCTACCCCGAAGATTCACAAATAATTGCAAAAATTGGCGCAGAAATTGGCCTAAATATCGAAGCCTGCGACGACCTGTCAGAAGCACTTTATTACATTCAAAAACATTATGGCGATAAAAATTGCCGCATAATTATTTGCGGATCGCTACATTTAGCAAGGGATGTGAAGAAATTTGGATAATTTTATAAACAAGAAAGTGCAATTTTAGACAGACTAACATCTTTTTTAAAACCCCACCAACCCAAGCAAGGATTGGTGAGCACGGCTGGAATCGAACCAGCGACAACCTGATTAAAAGTCAAGTGCTCTACCGACTGAGCTACGTGCTCTTCTAAAATAATTTCAAACTAAATTAAAGAGTCGAGTATTTCATAGTTTTTGTAATAAAAAGTCAAGATAATTTTACAAGTTTAAGAAATTTTAGTAAAAACAGCTAAATATATACAAAAAATCTAGACACCGCCGACTAACAATACTTCCCACCAATAACCATAGATTTATGCTTCATGATTTTGGTCTAGAATTTCTAACAAAAACCATCCGCATCACCTGATAATGGCAGCTCTTCTTTAAAATCTTACCTTTTTGTAAATACATATAGCTATTAACAGAAAATGGCATGATTGACTCTGACTCAATATTTATAAATATTGCAAAATATTTTCAACTTGTAAAATCACATCCTCCTTTGAAACACTAGTATCTATAACAAAATTCGCACGCTTTTCCCTCTCTAAATTCGTCATCTGATTCGCAACAATTCGCATAAATTTTTTCTCAAGATTCTCCAAAGATTCTTCTGGATAAATTTTTCTTTCTCGATTCAAAAAACGCTCTTTTCGCACTTCAATTGAGGCAATTAATGCAATAATTTGATCGCATTCATAAGCTTTACTTTCTAAGAGAAGCGGAATGTTAAGAACTGCAATTTCAACTTTATTTTTTTTTACATTTTCTAAAAAATGCAAATATTTTTTACGTACTTTTGGATGAATTATTTCTTCCAAAATTTTCAATTTAGAAGCATCTTGTAAAACAATTTCTCCAAGAATTTTTCGATTAATTTCACCATTAACTAAACTTGATGGAAAATGCTGTGAAAGCTTTAAAATAGCTTCTTGATCGCTTTTAAAAATTTCGTGAACTTCTTTGTCAGCGTCAAAAATCATCGCGCCGCTTTGCGCAAAAATATCGGCCACAAAATTTTTTCCAGAAGCAATTCCGCCTGTCAGACCAATAATTTTCATTAAAAATTTTTAAATTAATTCTTGTGGAATTTTTACGTTACAAATTTTTAAATTATCGCGTAAATTACTTTTTAATTCTTCTAAGCCTTCCGCCGAATTTGCTTCGCATCTTGCCACTAAAACTGGTTGTGTATTTGACGCGCGAATAAGCCACCATCCCTTGTCAGTCGTGACTCTTACGCCATCAACATCATTGACATTTCCTGATTTGTGCAGCATTTTTTTTAATTTATCAACGATCGCAAATTTTTTTTCATCTTCCGAATCAACACGAATTTCTGGAGTCGAAAAAGTTTGCGGAAGCGCCTTGCGCAAGTCAGAAAGCTTTGCGTCAGATTGCAGCAAAATATTGATAATTCTAATTGCCGCGTAAAGCGCGTCATCGTAACCGTGATTTTTATGCGACAAATAAGTGTCGGCAAAGAAAATATGGCCAGACATTTCGCCAGCAATTGGCGAGTGCGTTTCTTGCATTTTGGCCTTAATTAGCGAGTGCCCAGTCTTCCACATCATTGGCTTGCCGCCGGCTTTTGTGATTTCATCGAATAAAACATTGCTTGCTTTAACATCGGCAATAATAACGGAATTGGGCATTTTAGCCAAAACTTCACGCGCAAAAAATATCATTAATTGATCGCCCCACAAAATTTCACCTTCGTCATCCATCACGCCAATACGGTCTCCGTCGCCATCAAAAGCAATTCCGATATCGCATTTTTCTTTTAAAATCACCTTTTTTAAATCTTCAAGATTCTTTGGCACAGTAGGGTCTGGATGATGATTCGGAAATGTTCCATCAATTTCTTCAAATAATAAAAAATGCTCGCCATGCAATTTTTCTGAAACTTTTTTCATAGCGCGACCAGCAGATCCATTGCCTGCATCCCAAGCGATTTTTATTTTTTTTGCTGGATGTTTTTTTGTCAATAATGAATCGGAAAGAATTTTTTCAACATAAATATCTTCCATGTAAAATTCATTAGTAGAACCCTTGCCATCAATAAAATCGCCAGCTGCCGCAATTTTTGCTAAGTTAGAAATATCGTCACCAAAAAATGGCCGCTCTTTTAAAATTATTTTAAATCCGTTATGATCCTTTGGATTATGAGAGCCCGTGACCATAATTCCTGCGTCACATTTTAAATGATAAACCGAGTAATACAGCATCGGAGTAGGACCCATGCCAACATCAATCACTTCTAATCCAGATTCAACCAAGGCTTTAATCAGCTGCGCCTTCAATGCTGGAGAGCTTATTCTTCCATCGCATGCAACAGAAATTTTTCTGTGATTATTTTTGCGCAAAAAACTAGCGAAAGATTTTCCGACAAAAAACGCGTCAATATCGTGTAAAGTTTGACCGTAAACGCCTCTAATATCATAGGCGCGGATAATTGATGGCTGAAAATTATGTTTCATAAATATTTAAATTTTTCCTAAAATTGGCGAAGATGGTGAGGCATATTTTTTCTTCTCCATTCTTCCTGCAAGAAAGGCCGCTCTGCCAGCTTCAATGGCAAGTTTCATGGCATGCGCCATTAAGACGGGGTTTTGCGCTTTAGCAATTGCGGTGTTCATCAATACGCCATCGCAGCCAATTTCCATGGCAATTGCAGCGTCGGAAGCGGTGCCAACACCAGCGTCAACCAACACAGGAACTTTTGCCTGCTCAATAATAAATTCTATGTTTAAACGATTTTGAATTCCCAAACCAGAACCAATCGGAGCCGCTAATGGCATGATCGCGCAGCATCCAATATCTTCAAGTTCGTGCGCAACAATTGGGTCGTCTGACGTATAAACCATAACATCAAAACCGTCTTTAATCAATAGCTCTGCGGCTTTCAAGGTTTCTATAACTTTTGGATATAAAGTTTTTTCATCAGCAAGAACTTCTAATTTTACTAAATTCCATCCTCCTGCCATGCGCGCTAAACGCAATGTGCGCAATGCTTCGTCGGCAGTGAAGCATCCTGCGGTATTTGGTAAATATGTGTATTTTTTTGGATCAAGAAAATCTTGCAACATTGTTTCGCCTTTTTTCTCAATATTTACGCGACGCACTGCAACAGTAACAATTTCGGCGCAAGAAGCGGCTATTGCATCGCGCGTCTCGATAAAGTCTTTGTATTTTCCTGTTCCGACAAGCAGGCGAGAAGAAAATTCGCGACCTGCAATTTTTAATTTATCACTCATAAATTTTTATGTAGGGGAGATTCACGAATCGCCCAGCTCAAGATCTTTCTAAAAGGCGATTCGTGAATCGCCACTAACGCTTAATCGTCCATAATTTGTTCAACTCCAACAACTTCTGGAATGTAATGCTTTAACATATTTTCAATCCCATTTTTCAACGTAATTGTTGAACTTGGGCAACCCGAACACGAGCCTTTCAACTCTAATTGCACAATTCCTTCTTCGAATCCACGAAAAATAATATCGCCACCATCCATTGCCACTGCTGGTCGCACCTTGATTTCGATTAGCTCTTTTATTTGTTTAACAATGTCAGAATCATTTTCATCCGCATCATTTGACGATTTTTCTTGCAATGTTAAAATCTCTTTTCCTGCCACGAAAAAATCCATAATTGTCGCAAGAATTTCGGTCTTGATTTTTTTCCAATCAACATTTTCATCTTTCGTGATCGTGATAAAATAAGAGCCAAAAAACACTGCCGCCACGCCTTCAATTTTAAATAGATCATCGGCAAGTGGCGATTTTGCGGCCTGCTCTTTATTTTTAAATTCTGCAGTACCTTCTTTCATAACGTCCGCGCCATCAGGAATAAATTTTAAACTTTGCGGATTTGGAGTTTCTTCAGTTTGAATGAACATATAAATTTTTTAATTTTAATGAAATTATATAGCGCAAAAATAATTGTTAAATAACTATTTTATCCACCAAGAATCAATCGCCAACGAATATTTCGGCGTAATTTTTGGCATCGCAAAAATGTCGCGATAGAGGATTCTGTAGGTATTATTATGCCATTGCGGAATTGTATAATAATTACTCAACAATTGATAATCCAGCTGCTGGCATAGCACAATCAACTCTTTTTCCTCTTGCGATTTAGCAATTTTTTCAACCAAATAGTCAACTTTTTTATCATCAAGCCCTGAAATATTCTGCGCGCCGTTAATGTTTTTTTGCGACGAATGCCAATAGCGCATCAGCTCGTTGCCCGGAATTAACGACTGACCGAACATCCCAACAATTACGTCAAAATCAAAATTACGCACCCTTGCCTCATATTGATTTTCTTCGACAAAACGCATTTTGGCCTGAATCCCTAGTTTGCGCAAATTTTTTATAAAAGGCGCAATCGCCATTTCAAAAGTTTTTGTATCAATCATAAACTCAACAACCACGGGCTTTTGCGACTTTGGATCAATTAATTTTTTATCAATAATTTTATAGCCCGCATCATCTAAAATTTTTTTTGCCTTAATTAAGTTTTCACGTCCAAAGCCTGTACCATCAGACTTTGGCAAGGTAAATGGCTGATGTGTTTTATTTGCGTTATAAGAAAATTCTGAATTAGCAAAATAGCTTTCGGTCCGCTTGTATGAAGAGTAAAATACATGTTCGCGCAGCCATTCAAAATCGAAGGCATATGCAATTGCTTTGCGCAAATTTACATCTTGAAATTTTTCTCGCCGCAAATTAAGAACAAAGGTCTGCATTGGCGCTGGAAGGCCATGGATAATTTCTTTTTTTATAATTTTATTATCTATTTTATTATAAGCATTATGCCAATTGCGCGAAATATTTTCTTGTCGAAAATCAAATTTTCCTGCCTTAAAAGCCTCAATCAAAACATTGGTGTCGCGATAATAATCATAAGTAATTTTATCAAAATTATAGCGCCCCTTATTAACCGCCAAATCTTTCGCCCAATAATTTTCTACACGCACAAAAACTATTTTCTTACCCTGCTCTACTTCCTTTATTTGGTAAGGACCCGACCCTAATGGAATTTGTAAATTTGTCTGATTAAATTCATGATTTTCATAATAATGTTTCGGCAAAATTTTCATACTTGCAATCAATAAAGGCAGATCGCGATTTTGATTGGTTTTGAAAATAAATTTTACTTCATGATCATTAATTTTTATAACATTTTTAACTTGCAAATAAGCCATTTTGTAAGACGGATTGCCATCTGAAATTAATTTATTAAAAGTAAAAATAACATCATCGGCGTTAATTGGCCTAGAGTCGTGCCAGCGCGCAGCTTTTCTTAATTTGAAGGTAATTGAAAATTTATCATCAGATAATTTCATCGACTGTGCAATTAAGCCATAGCGCGACGAAATTTCATCATCCGACCCTTCGGTTAAAGAATCGTAAATTGCATCAATATTTGCGGCACTAATGCCTTTTAAAATGAAGGGGTTCAGGCTGTTAAAAGTTCCCTCAACTCCAAACACAATCTCTCCACCCTTTGGCGCACTAGGGTTGGCATAATCGAAATGTTGAAAATTTTCCTGATATTTTAAATTTCCAAAAACCGAAATACCGTGCTTGAAACCTTCGGCGGCTTGTGTAAAATTAGCTTGTAATAATGTTAAAACCACCAAAAGTGGTAAAAATTTTTTCACTTGAAAATGCAATTAATTCGTCATCTTTCGCAAATTCTAAAGCAAAACACTAGCAAGACGCAAGGGTCAGTTTTAACAATTGGCAATTTTGATGGCATACATTTAGGGCACGAAAAAATATTAAATGAAGTTCTGAAAATTGCTGATGAAAAAAATTTACAATCTGTTATTTTAACTTTCGAGCCTCATCCAACTTCTTTTTTCAAAGCCGATAAATCAAAAGATTTCAGACTTACAACTTTATCGCAAAAACTAAAAATTTTTCGTGAAAAAAAAATTGCGCAAGCAGTAATAATGCCGTTTAATTCTAATTTCGCTAATTTTTCCGCCGAAAATTTTATCAATAATATTTTGATTAATTCACTAAATGTAAAATATTTAATTATCGGATACGACTTTACTTTTGGCAAAAATCGCGAAGGAAATTTGCAGCTATTAGAGCAATTTGCAAAAAAACACGAATTCAATATTATCAAGCTTGAAGCTTATAAAAATAATGGCGAAATTTATTCCTCAAGCCTTATTCGAAATTTTATAAAAGATGGCAAAATTAAAGAGGCCAATCATGCATTGGGGCGCAATTTTTCTCTTGAAGGAATTGTAAATTGCGGCAAAAAACTTGGACGCACAATTGGCTTTCCAACCATGAATATCAAGCCGAAAAGCACTGCAATTAAGCCCAAATTTGGCGTTTATAAAATAAATGCAATTATTGACAAAAAAACTTACAAAGGAATAATGAACTTTGGCCTTAGACCCACTATTATCAATACTTTACAGCCTATTTACGAAATTCATCTTTTTGATTTTAACCAAGAAATTTACGGCCAAAAAATCCGTTTTGAACTGCTTGATTTTATTCGCGAAGAAAAAAAATTCCAGTCTCTTGACGCCTTAAAGCAGCAGATTATAATAGACATTACCAATGTTAAATCTTAACAAATTTTATGCAAAAATTTACAACTATTACCTCAATTGCCGCGCCACTTGACTTGATCAACATCGACACCGACATGATCATTCCTAAGCAATTTCTTAAAACCATTAAGCGCACTGGTCTTGGCAAAAACTTATTTCACGAAATGCGCTACGATCTTAAAGATCAAGAAATCGAGAATTTTATTTTAAACAAACCGGCCTATAAAAAATCGCAAATTTTAATTGCTCGCGATAATTTTGGTTGTGGATCAAGCCGCGAGCATGCTCCGTGGGCATTACTTGATTTCGGCATACGCACCGTAATCGCCCCATCTTTCGCAGATATTTTTTACAATAACTGTTTCAAAAATGGCATTTTACCATTGGTTTTAAAACACGAATTTGTCAATGAATTAATCTCTTTTGCGCAAGATGAAAATAATTCTGTCACCGTCGATTTAACCAAGCAAGAAGTGCAAGCCGGCAATAAATCTTACAAATTTGAAATTGACCCGTTTCGCAAAAATTGCTTGATTGAAGGGCTTGACGACATTGGCCTAACTTTAAAAAAAGAAGAAAAAATTACAAATTTTGAAGAAAACAATAGACAAAAATTACCTTGGTTGTATTAATTAAAGCTTGTTAACAAAGATACTCTTTTCAACATCTTAAAGTTATTTTAATTTCTTAAAATTTATGTCAAAAAATACACAAATTAATCAAGACGTTTTGGTTGATCTTGAAAAAGAATTAGAAGTTTTTAGCGATCAAGAATTTTTATCATTAATAAAATCAAAAACTGATTCACAAAACGTTATTGCTAATTGGCATAATTGGCGCAATACAAATGAGTCTTTGCGCAAATCGAAAGAAGAATTGCAAAAATTATTACAAAGCGATTTAGAAGCATCAGATTTCAAAATTACCGATGCCGAACAAAGCCTTAGAATTGCCGCTTTCGAAACTTCAAAAAATGCCGTAGAAGCAGCAGGTGCAGCCGTTCAATCGGTTCAAGTTAATTCATCAATAAATAACAAAGTAATAAAAATATCTGATTTTTTAGTTAAGTCAGCAAAAGAGCAAAGCAGCAGTGAAGAACAAGAAAAAATAAAATTCATCAAAGAGCAAGTTGAAGAAACTGCGCAAGCAATATTTGATCAACAAAATAAAATTTCTAAGGCAAATGATTTTATTCGCAAAGCGGTTGATAAGGCCTTGTCAAAAAATGCTTCATCTTCTGAAATTGTAAAATGCGCCGAAATAATCGAATTCGAAACTTTACTTATCACTAAGACTTTAGAAAAAATGAACGAACAAATTAGTGACGTGCAGCAAAAATTTACAAAGAACGTAATTGATGTAATGATTTTAGCAGAACAAGAAAGAAGGAAGTAAAAAAAACCTCCCTTTTTCTCTAGACTTCCGTCCCGCGACTATGATGAGTATTGCCAGCAACCCTTTCAGCCGCACCACTACTTCTTCTAGCAAACGCAACTCCACTTGCCGCTTGTGGCAATCTCGATGCGATATGTCCTCTTTGCGGCACAGCAATAGAAGCCCTTCCCGAAGGCATTAAATGCTCGTCACGACCACTCCTCTCTGAAGAACCCTCAGTAAATTTAGGCATCATAGGCAGCAATTCTTCACGCAGATAATCACCCACATCAGAATTACGACGATGGTCAGCAACAAATTCTTCTTCCAAAAAATCTTCTGAATTTCTTGCAAAAATCGAAGTTTGTGACGCAACACCTGACGTTGCCATCAGAGTACTGCGACTTGCAGCTCTTGTTTGAGGTCTTACAAGAAAATCTTTCCCCTCCACTCGCACAAGAGAATCTTGCGACCCATCTCGCAAAGGAAGCGCTGCGTATAAATCTTTGGCGGCAGATGATTCTGCCTCTACTATCCCCAACCTCTGATACGCACCATCATCTTCTGCTGACCCAAAATTACCATGTGAAGCTTCATTAGCATTGCGCGCAATAAAAAAATCTTCATCTTCGCTAGCTTCTGAAATGACCCCTAGGCGAAGAGCTTCAGATCCAACTCTAGAAAGGATTCTGTCATAACCACCATCTGATGATCTTTCATCATCTCGCGCTGGCAAAGCGACTCCAGGCCTTCCTTTATTGGCGGCAATACTACGCTCTTCCATATCAGATACAAATTTAAACAATTCACCCCTAGCGCCAGCAATTTTTAAAGTATAGCTACTTGCTGCAATTCTTTGTATATCTTCACTTAATCTATATTCTGGAAATGGAAAATGATTAACCCTTTGAAAAAAACTATTATGAGAAATAAAAATATACATTAGATCTAAACTCTTTCTAAAACCGTCTCTGTCTAAATTGCGCAAAGAATTTTCCAAGTTAATTACTAAATAAAAAAACGGAGTTTTACCTTCGCGATCAAGAGGATTAATATCGAGTGGGGTAAACTCTAAGAAGGCTTTTATCAAAAGGTTATCTTTTCCCCCTATGACTAACTTATGAAGCATAGATAAGGCAAAATCTTCAATTGTTTTATAAGGCCATACAAGATGACTGTTATCTATAGAGTTATAAAAATCAATTATTTTATTTTTTATTTTTTTAAAAGATTTTTGACTCATTTCATCAGCCTTATTATTAAGAAAGAGAATTTCTCTATTGACCGAATAAACCTTTCCATGAAGATGATCTATTTTTTCTTTCGCGTATCGAAAGCATTGATTCTCTAGCGCACTAAAAACTGCATCACGATCTTTTTCTTCTCTTGTCAGACTAGAAGATGCTGCTCTTAACACTTCAAATGAACTCGTTGCTCTTGCCATATAATTTACAATTTTTTAATAAAATTAAATTTATTAAAAAATTAATTAAATAAAATCGCAACCAAAATTTCTAAAAATTGATTCAAAGGTAGGAAAACTTGTAGCGATCATTGAAGCATCATCAATTTCAACGCCATTTTCAATATTTAATCCCATAATTAAAAATGACATGGCAATGCGGTGATCCATTGACGTTGCAATTTTCACCAATTCTTTTGGCTGTGAAATTCCGCCCTTTACCTCAAGATAATCGTCGCCCATTTTTACTGTGACTCCGCAGTTTTCAAGATTTTTGGCAATCATTAAAAGGCGATTACTTTCTTTAACTTTTAATTCTGCCAAGCCATTCATTTTTGTAACTCCACTTGCGTGGGCCGCCGCAACAGCTAAAATTGGATATTCATCAATCATTTTTGGCGCGCGCGATTCAGGAACATTCACGCCTTTTAATTCACTTGACTCAACAACAATGTCTGCAACTTTTTCGCCCGCAACAAATTTTTGATTTTGCAATTCAATATTCGCGCCCATTTCAAGCAATGTTTTGATAATTCCATCGCGCAAAAAATTAATGCCAACATTTTTTATTTTTAAGCGAGATCCTTTACTAATAAGCGCTGCAACAATTAAAAATGCCGCAGAAGAAATATCACCGGGGATGTTAAAATCTTTTGCATCAAATTCTTGCAAACCGTGATAAGAAATTTTTGTTGCAATTTTTCCCTTCGCTTCGAAGTCTTGAGTTGTAATTTCTAGCCCTAAATAACGCATCATAATTTCGGTATGATCGCGACATTTTTCTGGCTCGATGATTGTCGTTAAACCGTTGATTTTCAAGGATGCAAGCAAGATACAACTTTTCACTTGCGCTGACGCAACTTTCATAACATATTCGATTGGCAGCGGATTTTTCGCACCAATAATCGCAAATGGCATTAAATTATTTTGACGTGCCAAAACTTTTGCACCAATCATTTGAATTGGCTCAAACACACGGCCCATCGGTCTTTTTCTTAAAGAATTATCGCCCGTAAAAAAGGAAGTAAAATCGTACGAAGCCACAAGCCCCGCCATTAAACGCGCTGCAGTTCCAGAATTTCCCATGTCAAGAATATCGCTTGGCTCTTTTAGGCCACTAATTCCGCAGCCATTAACTTGCCACACAGCATCATCGCCTCTGCTAATTTCAACACCCATCAACCTTAGGGCCGCAGCGGTTTTCAAGACATCTTCTCCCTCTAATAATCCACTAATTTTACTTTTTCCATTCGCTAAAGCCGCGAAAATTAAGGCGCGGTGAGATATTGATTTATCGCCCGCAACAATAACCTCACCCTTTAAAGAAATATTTTTTTTACGCGAAATTAATGGATTTTTTTTGTCATGATTCATAATTACCACCTTAAAACAACCGATCCCCAAGTAAGTCCGCCACCAAGCGCCTCAAGGACTATAAGATTTCCCTTTTTTAATTTTCCTGCTTTATTTGCCTCGTCAAGCGCCAGCGGAATTGATGCCGCCGAAGTATTGGCGTGCCGCTCTACTGTAACAATAACTTTGTCTGCGGCCAAACCCAAGCGCGTTGCCACAGAAGATAAAATTCGCAAATTAGCTTGATGCGGCACTAATAAATCAATGTCAGAAGTTTTTAGCCCAACTTTTTCAAGAGCGTCATTTACTGACTTAACCATTTTTTCGACAGCATGTTTAAAAACTTCTTTTCCTGCCATGCTAATAAAACCAGATTGCTGATTAAACGAAGGCCCTCCCGTAGTTTTCAAAATGTCGTTAAACGAGCCATCAGAATTTAATTTTGTTGAGATAATTCCGCGATTTTCTTCGTTTGTAGCCTGCAAAATAACCGCCCCCGCCCCATCACCAAACAGCACGCAAGTATTACGATCAGACCAATCAACAATGCGCGATAATGTTTCAGCGCCCACAACTAAAGCGGTTTTTACTTGTCCTGTTTTTATAAAATTATCCGCTATCGTCAACGCATAAACAAAGCCAGAACAAACGGCCTGAACATCAAAAGCAAAAGCATTTTTAGCGCCTAATTTTGCCTGCAAACTAGTCGCGCAAGCAGGAAACGTAAGGTCTGGTGTTGTGGTTGCAACAATTATTAAATCAATTTCTTCTGGATTAATTTTCGATTCAATGGCCGCCAGAGAAGCTTTGTAAGCCATGTCAGAGGTTAATTCATCTTTTGCAGCAACGTGTCTTTGTTTAATTCCGGTTCGCTCGACAATCCATTCATCACTGGTATCAACCGTTTTTGCTAAATCTTGATTGGTAACAATTTTAGCTGGCAAATATGACCCTGTCGCAATTATTGCGCTATAAATTTTTGACATTTTATTCTTAAATTTTAGAAACCACCCAACAAAAGCGGCTAAGAGACATCGCCAATGATTTTTTCTTTTTTAGAATCCGCAATTTCTACTGGCTTTAATTCATTTATAATGTGCTCATTAATTTTATTTTCAACCAAAGAAACCGAAACTTTAATAGCATTTGCAAAGCCAATGCGGTCTGTGCTGCCGTGGCTTTTTACCACAACTCCGTTTAATCCAACCAACATTGCACCATTATGCATGCGCGGATCTACTGTCTTTGTAGCCCTTGAAATTGAAGGCCCCGCGAATAGATATCCTAATTTTGACCAAAAAGAATCGGTAAATCCTTCTTTTATAATTCCTGAAACTAATTTAACCGAACCTTCGATTGCCTTTAAAGTTATATTTCCAGAAAAGCCGTCGGTTACTACAACGTCAACGGTTCCCTTGGTAATGTCATCGCCTTCAACATATCCATAAAAACAGTCTTTTAGATGCGCGCTTTCTTTAATTAAAATTGCTGCATTTTTAACCGCGTCACTGCCTTTTAACTCTTCTGAACCAACGTTTAAAATTCCGATAGTAGGATTTTCTATTTTTAAAACAGCGCGCGCAAAAGCATGTCCCATAACGGCAAATTGATAAAGCACATCTGCGCCGCATTCAACATTGGCGCCCATATCAAGCATGACCGTAGCTTTCTTTTTTTGATTAGGAATTGAAGTAACAATTGCAGGACGATCAATTGACGGAAGCGCTCGCAGCACAACTTTTGCCATTGCCATTAAAGCGCCCGTGTTTCCAGCAGAAATCATTACGTCGCTTTGATTTTCTTTTACCGAATCAATTGCCAAACGCATGCTTGACTTGGTGCCACGACGCAAAGCCACTGAAGGCTTTTCATCTGAAGAAATAAAGTCTTCAGTATGAATAAAGCTGTAACGATCTTTTAAATGACGGCAGTGATTGATGATTGGAGCAACTTTTTTTTCGTCACCAAATAGCAAAAAATGAACATTGTCATTGGTTGAGGCTATAATATCAGCACCTTCAACTACTATTTGCGGGGCCCTATCCCCACCCATACAATCTAGAGCGACTGTAATTTTCTTCATTTTTTTGAAGAATTTTAATTAGAATCTTCGGCGATTTTTTTCTTCTTTTTGGTATCAAGAACCTTACGGCCGTTGTAGTATCCATCAAGAGAAATATGGTGAGATAGTTTTAATTCACCAGTTGTTTTATCAGTTAAAACATTGGCTAAACCTGCATCGTAAGAGCCATTGCTGCCTCTTCTCATGTTGCGTCTAGATTTTGATTTCTTTTTCTTAGGAACTGCCATAGTTGTAAAAAATTATTAATTCATATTGATAAGATCTTATTAGACAACGCTAGCTAATTAGTCCGCCCTATATTTAGGAATTATAAAAAACTTAAGAGCTTGAAATTTCGACGTATAATCAATATATTAATAAGTATTATAAATAACGACTGAAATAAAATCAATGTCAAAATTAATAAAAAACGCTTTGGTTTACTTATTAGCCTTATCTGCCTTGACATCTTGCCTTTCAAGGGTTGACAAGCATGGATACATGTTTGATTTAGCCGACCATCATCTTTTACAATCTGGCATTACCACAAAAGACCGAGTCTTGAACATTATGGGCTCACCGACCGTTATTGCTGATTTAAACGATGATGAAACGTGGATTTATTACGCCGAAGACGTAAAGCAAATGCTTTTTTTTAAGCCCGACGTTGTAACGCGCAATATAATTGCAATTAAATTTGACAATTCGCAAACCATCAAAGAATTGACAAATCACGACATTTCTCAAGAATCAAAACTTGATTTTGCTTCAAATTATACCAAAGTTAATAGCGTGAAACATGGCTTTTTTAAATCGCTCTTTAGCAATATTGGACAAGTTCGTCCGCAATAGTTTTTTTATTTTCTTGATATTGCTGCTTGACGGCTGTTTTTCATCAAAAAAATCCAATATTCATTCTGAAATAATTTGTCCAAATGGCAGGAAAATTTTAGTTAAGCATGAAAATGCCGCTGAAACTTACGCGGGGATTAGAAAATTTTATGATATTAAAATGCGTGGTCACACCGAAGAAAGCTATACGGTGATAAAATATAAAGATGGCTATTCGGTTCAAATAAAAAAATTTCCTCCAGAAGAAATGATTAAATGTCAGGTGCGCGATATTTATTTAGAAGATGTTGGGTTTTGGTACGATGGAACATCTGGTGTTAGCAGGCAGTGAATCTATGCCATCTTCCACGCCGATTCATCTGCTAATAATTTGTGCAGCATTTTATTGTTAAGGCCGTGACCAGATTTAAAAGCTTTGAAATGGCCGACTATGTAGAATCCGGCCAGATAAATATCGCCGATGAAATCTAGAGTTTTGTGGCGCGCAAATTCGTTTTGATAGCGAAGACCTTCTTTGTTTATAACCCCGTCATCGCCTATTACTATTGCATTGTCAAGAGATCCGCCTTTAGCAAGACCGTTTTTGTTAAGATATTCGATTTCATTTTTAAAGCCAAAAGTGCGGGCGCAGCATATGTCGTTCTTGAATGAAGCAAGGGTCGAGTGAAAAATAAAATTTTGCTTTTGAATATCTTTGTGATTGAAGTCGATTGAGAAATCGATTGAGAAATCTGTTGCTGGCTCAACTTCGACAAATTTATCGCCATCTTCGATGCGAACTGTTTTGGTAACTTCAATGATGCGGCGCGCAGCGTTTTGTATGTTGATTCCGGCGCATTCTAGTAAAAATATGAATGGTTCAGAGCTGCCATCCATAATTGGCACTTCTTGATTGTCGATGTCGATAAATAAATTGTCTATTTTTGACCCCCAAATTGCCGCCATTAAATGCTCGATGGTTGAAATTTTTACACCAAATTCGTTAGAAATTGTCGTGCCCAAATTTGTTTCGACAACGTTTTTGTAATTTGCTTTAACGATTGATTTTTCTGCGTCGATGTCGGTTCTTCTGAAAATTATTCCGCTATCAATTGGCGCTTGATGAAGCGTAATTGTGACTTTAGAGCCAGAATGAATACCAACCCCCGAACATGAAACCGAGCTGTTTATAGTTTTTTGAGAAATTGCGTGCATATTATTTTTTAAGATATTCTAAGCGTTAGAAGCAAATATTTCAAAGAAATTTTTGTTACAAAAAATTACGTTAATTTTTGAATTTTTTGCGTTCTTAAATTTATACCATTTTAACCAATGCCACTTCCCTTTACTAATAATATTTCTCGCTAATAACTTTAAATTTAGGAGAAATAATTTTAGAGTAGAATTAGAGGCGTAAATGTTTAAGCCTCTTATACCATTTCCCACTAATAATTATACATTTAGGCAAAATAATTTAGAGGATGAAATTTTAAAGAAAAATCAGTCTTATCAGGCGATACGGATGATTTTTATTTGAAATTTTAGACCTAAATTAT
>Ga0114971_10000256_pt1 | contig 34034 bp, 33 predicted proteins | sample M_140625_MF_Meta_FD_87320 | JGI IMG/M metagenome (GOLD analysis project Ga0114971, IMG submission 87320) | Freshwater microbial communities from Lake Montjoie, Canada to study carbon cycling - M_140625_MF_MetaG | ecosystem: Environmental > Aquatic > Freshwater > Lake | place: Lake Montjoie... | reverse complement strand
TTTAAAATAAATAAAAAAAAAAAAAAAAAATATAAAAAAAAAAATCAAATATCTTAATCAATTAGGAGGTGTTGGTGTTAATATAACAGAGTTACAAATTGTAATGTATAAATTAAACGAATCTATACAAAATATTGCGAGTTTATATAGTACGAATATCGACTATTATAATAAACAAATTATTGATTTTTTAAGAACATCGCTTAGTGAACTAGAATTCAATATTTCTCGTAGTTTAAATCAAATACACGGTGTACAAACTCTTGACGATTTTATACCTGCAAATGAATATAACATACCTAATATTGAGGACATTATAAATTCCGAAGATTATTTTAAAGTATCACTAAACAATGCCATTGTTGTTGTTGCTGAACCAATCGATACCGATATTTTAACAAGGGCTGTACAAAATATAATCAAAGAAATTAAACAAAAAAGTTTATCATTTACAAAATCTATTGAACAAAATAATAACATAAACAATGTAATTAATCAGATTGATAATGATTGTCAAAATATGAAAGAGTCCATTGATGTTTTGCAAAAATATCTGGAAGAAATAAACAATGCTATTAAATCGTTTGATGACATAATCACAGAGTGTACTAATATAAATGATGAAATGGATAATATAAGACCACGTGAACCAGACGTAGGTGAAAATATGATAACTAACGATGATAATAATGAAAATGAAACAGAAGATGATGTATTTATAAAAAAATTAGTCAACAGTCCTAGTTTTACGACAAGCGATATTGATTATGATGAATTAAAAAAAAAAGTTATAACAGAAGACCTGTTTGGTGGGGATTTACCAGAATCAATTCTAGATAACACATCTATTATACATAATAAAATGATAAATTTGTATTATCAAAAGAAACAAGAAGAAACGGAACGTAAAAAAGCAGAGCTTGAAAAAGCTAATGCTATTATAGAACAAAAAAAATATACAGATTATTTAACATATTTATTATCATTTATAGATGATAAATTACAAAAAATAGAAGGTAAACCAACCAGATATAATTTAACAAAATTTTTAAATGATTTAGATAATGATTTAGATTTAGATTTAAATAATAGTAAATCGAATAAATCGAATAAATCGAATGAATCTGTTGAATTGGTTGAATTGGTTGAATCGGATGAATCGAAAAAATTTAATTTAGAATTACAACAATTAAATACATCTATTACAAATGAATTAAAACAGTTAAAAAACGATATTGCCTCACATATTAATCAGAGTGTCCCTTTAGAAAAACGGACCGAATATCATAGTAAATTTAAAGAAATATTTAATATTAATAGTATTATAAATTTATTTTTATCATTTATGAAATTTAATATTTCATATTTAAATAATAAAAACTATAAAAACGATGTTGATGCATTAACAAAATTATTTAATAATAATATGGATTTTTATAACAAAGATAGGGCATTTCAGACTAGTTCAATCAAGAGGGGTATAACAGAAGTGTTTAAGAAAAATCCTAATTTTAAGTTGGCCGATGTTTATTCTCGTGAGGAAGGGACAGGTCTCGATAACATTAAACGTACAATTAAAAAATATATCAAACCATACACTATTAATATGACAGAACATGAGAACATGATGAAAAGAATTAGTTGGTATTTTCTATTTAATAATCCTATATTTCCACATTTTGGAGATGTTTATTCAAACGTTCAATCTTATTCAGAATTTTTAACACGTCGTTCCCAACATGGAGGAAACATAAAAGATTTTAATACGCGGTCAAAAATTCATACTAATTATATTATTGATATTAATAAAATTCATATTCAATTAATTAAAAAAGCAAAACGTTTTAATTTAAGATACTTCCAACTTTATCATTATATTAACCATGTACGCACTTATAAATTAAAGTTAATGGAAAATAAAAAAAATACTTATTATAATTTTTTATATAAAGGTAATATATCATTCTTTGATACTATATTAACAAGTTTAGTAAAACATATTGATGATATCGAAAACACTAACAAGTCTCGTGATAGAAAATTAATTAAGCCTGAAATTAAATGGTATTATACTATACATTATTTTATAATTAAAATATTACAAAATTTTTTTAGAAAGTTATATACACATTGGGTCGATCAAAAATGGAAGATAACACACGTAATTAATTGTATTGACGAAAACTGTCAACAAATTACTGATTTGTTTTCATTATTTAATAGTTTTAGTAAAGTAATATTTGAATATTACAGCACTCTTACACCACCAGTTGCAAACTATTTAAGAATTAATAAGTTACCGAACGGTGGAAGGAAGGACAAGAAAGAGTCATTTAGTAAGGATCCATTTAATAATAAACATTTTTTAGTACGAGATAATTTAGACAATTGTACAAAACATGTTTCGCCTACCCAACGCGATAATGTTTCACAAATTAAATTTCAAGAAATATTCGATCCTGACGAGTTTCCGGATAATGATAGTATACCTTATTATATGGGATTAGCTGATTTTATAAATAAAGGTAAATCAGTAATGGTTTTAACTTACGGATATTCGGGTGTTGGTAAAACATTTACATTATTTGGAAAAGCGTCAGAAGAAGCAGTAGGAGCACGCGTACCGGAAGCACCACTGTCAGAAGCACCAGTAGACCCAGAAGAAAATACCGGAACATTATCAATATTTGAACAGAGCAAGGTCCTGGTAGGTGGAGGTGGTGGAATAAAAGGTATGTTACAATCAACACTGGAACAATTAGGATCTGATATGGATATTCGCGTTAAAATATTTGAATTATATGGTCTTGGTGTACCTTATAAATTTTATTGGGATGATCCTGAAAAGGTTTGTCATTATATTTATTCGTATAAATATAATTTTGATATTGGTGAATTAAGTACTTCCGGCCCAATAAAATATGCACAGTTTGAAAACTATTTAAATATTAATATTGATAATAATTACACTGTTATAACATCAGACAATATTAAAAAATTTGAACTAATTATCAATGCAATAGATGCAGAAAGAAAAAAGCATGGTCGTATTAAAGCAACATTAAATAATGAAGAGTCAAGTAGATCAATTATGATTTATGATTTTAAAATAAAATTAAAAAAAGACAATGAAGGCGACGCTGATACATATTCGCACTTTGTTATCATGGATTTACCAGGTAAAGAAGATATTTATACTACTTTCTGTGATACAGATGATCCTAAATATAAAATTAAAGAAGATTTATTACAATGTAAAGAAATAAAATTGAAAAACTCTGATACAGATATTATTAAAAATCATTTATCAAATAGCCAAATACTAAAACCCCCTAACGAAAGTAGGACTTTTTCTGATATTAAATACGATAAAACCCTAATAAAAAAAATGTTATTTGCAAATCCGTTATTTTTAAGTATGATTCCAGAGTTTGCAGAAATGTTTGAACCAGAATATCTTGAGGTGGAAAACTTATTTACAAATCAACTAGAAAAGATAAGACAAAATGAAAATGAAAAAGTGGTGGATAAAGATTCTAAAATAGAAATTAATAGATGGACCATAATGTGGAATAAGGGAAAGGGGGGTAAGGAAAGGGTGTTTACAAACTCATACTTACCCCTTTATCATACACACTATGTATATATCAAAGACGGTGAACGTAAACTAGTATCTAATCATAAGGAAACTAAAGGCCAAATACTTGATTCACAAAACAACTTGGTATCAGATTTGGCTAAGGTATCAGATAGTGATAAATTGCATATAACTAACGGGCTAACATATTTAAGAGTTATGGGATTATTTGAAAGATCGTTGCATAATATGGTTACTATTATTAAAAAGCATAATTTGGAGAAATTAGGTAGTATATTAAATAATATGTTAGAACAAGACGATGAAAATGACAATGGTGGTTTTAAACGCCGTGGTTATGCTGGATTAGAAGGTATTTATATTAATGAAAATATATTAGGGTTATTGCAGGTTTTAGCTAATAAGGTACAAGATACTAGAGGTGGTAATCATGTTGCAATATGTTGCAAACAAATTGAAAATTATAAAGATAAACTTTTAGTAGGCCACGAGGAATATATAATGAGTTTTAATCCGGATGGTCAACAAAACAACACAAAACCGTTGAGAACCAGCAATTTTTTTAGTCAAATAGATTATCTTAACGAAAGTCAAAAATTGGTTTTAGGTAGCCAAGAACATCATAATAAGTACACAACTCGCAAAGAATATATAAACAATCATAAAAAGAGAAAACCAGATATAGATGACAATAGTGAATATATAAGAACTGTAAAAAAAGATAATGTTTATGATAATGTATTTAGATACCCAACTACAAATAAATACAAAGAGTTTGAAAAAGATATTAAAAACTATGATTATAATAGAATATTTAATATAGAGGACCCTCCTATTAAAACAATATTAAAACCATATCTTGATAAAATTGATAATTATTACTTATTTTTTGTTGTTTCTAATAATTTTAAAAGGGATCCTGAGAGTAAAGAAGAAATATATAATAAGGAAACCTGTCATAATCAAATAGGTTTATTAAATGACACACAGCATTTTATGAAAGTTATTCAAGGAGAAGATATAGACCATATGCAATGTAACGAAGAACAATGAATTTTTGAATAAGACTATTTTTTAAAGATTTTATAATTAAAAATCTTTAAAATTTAAATCGCATCATTTAAAAAATTGAAAAATAATATTTTTATCTATATCAATTTAATTACTATATGAAAGTTTATGTTCACAGTTTACAAGGTAAAAGAGATTCTAACGAAGACCAGCACTCAATAATTCTTAATTTAGACGGTTCTAATAAAGAAATGAATAATATAAATTTTTTAGGTGTTTTCGACGGACATGGTGGTAAATTAGTATCTAAATATTTAAAAGATATTCTTCCTATTTATTTTGTTAAAAAATTCAAAAAAAATATTTATTTAAATTCAGATAAATATTCAAAATATGTTAATAATGTATATGAAGATATTCAAAATAGACTTAAAGTAGATCATCCTCGTGTTATAAATTATTGTGGTTCAACTGCATGTATTACAATTCATTATATTGATACTGAGAGAAAAAAAAATTTCTTATGGATTGCAAATGTTGGGGATTCGAGAGTTATATTAACAAATAAAGATGGTATTGCTATGCAATTATCTAAAGATCATAAACCTAATACACCAGAAGAGAGGGTTCGTATTGAACGGTTGGGAGGTAAAATATCTTTTGATGGTGTAGACTGGCGAGTTAAAAATTTGTCTTTATCTCGTGCTTTTGGAGACATAGATTGTACGCCATATGTCACACACATGCCTCAAATTTATCAATATAAAATATCTTCAGGAGATCAGTTTTTAATTAAAGCATGTGATGGGTTATGGGATGTTGTAAGCAATCAAGATGCAGTCGATTTTATATTAGATCTTCAAAGTAGAAATTTAAAAGGTAATTATGCAAAATTATTAGCTGAATATGCATTAACAAAAGGTTCTCTTGATAATGTTACTGTAATAGTTTATTTTTTTGAATAAAACAATATTCTTATTTTTTAACCATATTAATTATTAAGATTTTTAATTCTAAATATTATATAATAAATCATGTTAGATAAATATTTAAAATACAAAAATAAATATTTAAATTTAAAAAATCAAAAAGGGGGAGAAAGTGGTGATGGTCTTATTTATAACACGCTAAATTATAACACAAAAGATTTAAGTATCCCTTATCCTGATTTAATTGAACAAAATAATTTACCTCTAACATTGTCTCAAATATCAATTCAAACTGCAATTTATAATAATTCCATTCATAAACTATCAAAAGACGCACAAAAAATTATAGATAATCCTTTTATTTTTAATCATACAGTGTCTGGTGATTTTAAAATTACTAATCAAAAAAACTCTGGACGATGCTGGCTTTTTGCTACTCTTAATATGATTCGATTTTTAGCATGTAAATTATGGCAAATAGATACTAAAGAACTTGAATTTAGTCAATCATATTTATTTTTTTGGGATAAATACGAACGTTATCATCGTTATTTACAATATTTTTTAAATATTCATTCTAAACCTAAATCAGATATTAAAGAACATTTATTTACTTTTATTTGTCAACAATCTTTAAGCGATGGTGGACAATGGGACATGGTTAAAGAAGTTATAAAAAAATATGGTATTGTTCCTAAAAAAATATATCCAGATTCTTTTCATGCTGAAAATTCTCATAAAATGAATGAAATTTTAACAGAAATGTTAAAACAAGATTGGATAAATTTAACTAAAGTATCTCCAGAAAATGTTGATAAATTAATACAAAACATGATGAAAAAAGTATTTACTACTCTTGTTTCTTTTCTGGGTAAACCTCCACTACCTACAGAAACTTTTGATTGGGAATTCCTTTATAAAAATCAACCTAAAAAAATGTTATCAATTACACCTCTTGATTTATTACAAAAATCTGGTTTTATTCCAGATGACTGGGTATCTGTTGTTAATGATCCTCGTTCAGAAAATCATTATAATACATATTATCAAATAGAATATCTTGGTAATGTTAAAAATCAACATGTTGGATGGATAAATGTTGATATTATACGTCTTAAACAAATGACAAAAGAGTCAATTGATGATAATTATGCTGTATGGGTTGGGTGTGATGTAGGAGCACATCATGATTCAGACAGTGGTATTCATGCACCTAATATTAATAAATATCACCAACTTTTAGAATTAAAAAATACAATGAGTAAAGAAGAACGTGTTCGTTATTACTCTTCGATACCGTCACATGCAATGGTAATCACTGCTTATCATTCAGCTGATAATAATATTAAACGTTTCAAAGTAGAAAATAGTTGGGGTAGTTCTGCTGGTATTGATGGATATCTTTTATTTACTGATAAATGGTTTGATGAATATGTATTTCAAATTGTAGTAAATAAAAGGTATCTAAATGCAGAAGAAAAAGAGGCACTTGAAAAAGAACCTATAAAGATTCCACCATGGGATCCAATATCAACATTAGCTTCATAAAAATATTATAAATTAAGATACACTAACAGGTATCCACTTTTTAAATTTAGTATGATATACGCAATTAAATTTAACAGGGTTATCGTCTTTCATTTTTTCATCACACATGTGAGAAATTTTAATATTTGGTATATGAACGATACCAAGTCTTTCACTATCTTCTTTCTCGCTTAAATTATATACATCTGGAATATTACTTTTACTTAACCAAAATTTTTTTGTTTTTTCACCTTTCTCGTAAGAATAAACTCTTGTTTTAATAAAATCAACAAAATTATAAATTATATCATAACTTTTACTTTCAATATTCTGTGTTTGGTTTGTTTCAATATCTATTTTTTCTATTTTTTTTTCCATATGAATAATAGAAACACCTGAATATTTAGGATAAAAAACTAATCCTTGAATAGGAATATTACAACTTGGTAATATATTATTAATTAAGTTTTCTAATCCATTATAATCGCATAATTTATTTATTTTTACTAAAAAATTTTCACAAACATGTGGATCTGAAAAATGAAGATTTATAATGTTATCTAAATGTCCCATTTTTTGCGACATTTCCATATCAAGTATTTTTTTACCCATTAAATAGAAGCAATCTTGTATTAAGAAAATAAACTTATTTGATGATTCAATTAATTTACCATCAAATATCGTTCCATTAAATATAGAATCTGAAACTTTCATATGTACTTTTACCATAAATACCGATTTTATTTCAACCTGGTCTTTATGGTAAGATAATTTACGTCTGTCAATAGCAACACAGAATTTTCTTTTCTCTCCATTTATATCCAAATTCATGAACAACAAAAAATAATTAAATCCTTTAAAATTAGGAGAGATATAATGTTCATTATCTCTTAAAAATTCTAATTTACTGACATTATTTAACATAATAAATCGATGTTTACTTAAATTTACACTAGAATAAAGATAATCAATAATTTTTTGTTTTGTAGGCAAATCAAAAATCATATAACTTTCACTTGAACCAAAAGATATCTTTTTACTCATTAATTATATATATATAACTACTTCTTTAAAATAGATAATATATCAATTTTTATTGCTAATGTAATAAAAAATTAATTAAAAATAAAGTTGTAAAGGTATAATTATAATAAACAAATATGGTATTTATATATATATTAGAACTTGAAAATAAAAAATATTATGTAGGTAAAACAACAAACCCTAAATTTAGATTAAATCAACATTTTAATTCTTCTGGTTCTCAATGGACGAGAAAATATAAACCAATAAAAATATTAGAGTTAATACCAGATTGTGATGATTATGATGAAGATAAATATACCATACAATATATGAAATCATATGGTATAAATAATGTTAGAGGTGGTTCTTTTTGTGAATTAAAATTAAATAAATCTAATTCAGAAACTATTTCAAAAATGATAAATGGTGCATCTGATAAATGTTTTATTTGTGGAAATAAAGGACATTTTGCAAAAGAATGTAATAATGATGAAGATAATTTTTATAAATCATTAGAAAAATTTTTACACGATAATGATTTATGTTTTAGATGTTTTAGAAAAGGTCATTATGAATCTAATTGTTATGCAAAAAAAACAATAATAGGTCAAACAATAGATAATTCAACAGAAGAAATAGATAATTCAACAGAAGAAATAGATAATTCAACAGAAGAAATAGATATATTTTATTGTAGTTATTGTGATAAAGAATTTGAAACATTAAAAGGTGTAACATGTCATGAAAATTTATATTGCAAACAAAAAAAATCATGTAATAAAAAAGTATCTTTTAAACAACAAAATACATGTTATAGATGTGGTAGAGAAGGTCATTTTTCTCCTGATTGTTATGCATCAAAACATAAAAATGGTAAATATTTAAGTTAAAATAAGAAACTCTTAAATATTATCATGAGTATAAATTACTTTTATAAGTAATAGTGTTAAAAATACACTATTTATAATGTTGTTTTTATCTAATTAATTTAATTGTGTTTTATAACATTGATTAGTCAATATCTTTTACGAGATAGCTCTAGTACCTGCACCAGCGCATCGTAATTATTGAGGCCAATGGTATGCAATCTGTTGAATTCAACGACAAGAAAATTATAATTTTTTTGTTTAGTAGCTTCAAACAGTGTATTTTCATATTTAATATTATCCATATCCATTGTTCGAATAAAGGCTGCAACATAAATTGTATCAAAACATTCTTTCATTGTCGGCATTCGTATCTGCAACTGCGATATTCTATTAAAAATATATACTTTATTTTTCAATTTTTTACATCCAATAATAATAGACAAATAAAATAGGACTTTTTCCACTTCTATATATAAATGGCAAATATTTAAATTAAAATAATGAACTTTCTAACGAAACCATATTATCATAACCATAAACAGATAAATTACCTTTATATTTATCATCTTTACTAAATACTGATCCATTTTCTGGTTTTTCATCATCATAAACAAAATCATCCCGATTAAATGTTGTTAATTTTGACGCTCCTTGAATTACAAAATCACCTGTTTGACTTTGTTTGTTAGGAGTTAATTTTTTGAAATCTGTAATTGATTCATCAAATATTTGAGCGATTGTTTTCGGTAAATCATTTTCACCCATTGTATCTAAAGTTCTATTAGTGTGAATTGGTTTAGTATACATATCATTATTATAAATAGCTCGTTGATCCGTAAAATTATCATTACTATATTGAGGATTAACAATTGCTCCAGTTTTTAATTCTTTTCGATATCTTTCTTCAATTGGTTCTTTTTTTTCTTCTTCAGGTACTGTACTGTAATCAAACTTAATTGTTGGATTTCCTTTTATACTGGTTTGTTCTACAGTAAAACTTTCATCATTTTTGATCGCTTTTATTTTTGTTGATTTTATCATGCTATTACATAATTGAACGAGTAAAAAAATAATTCCTATATAAATAATTAAATTAAAAATATTTTGCATCTATATATTTTATATAGATAAAATATATAGATTGATATAAACTAATCAAACTGAATTATGTTAATTTTATTACAAACAAGGACATACCCATCTTGTTAATGTTTTAAATTGAGGCATCATCAATACTAATTTAATAGACGATACTACCATTTTTTCATATTTATCTCTGTTTTCTAAAGGAATTAAATTATATTTTTCAACTAAATAATTAAAGATACATGAAATAAATACGGGCATTTCTTCTTTTGATAATCTTGCTTCAGGTAGAGAATTATAAGCTTCCATGATTAAAAAAATAAATTCAGGAATATCGGACTCATCTACTCTTCCATCATTTAAAATATTTTTAATAGATTCTCCTACTTTATCCATGAAAAGAGGATCATCAACAATTAATGCAATCATATTATGTAAATTTTTATTATTAAATACATCTGATACTTCAACCATTAATTTTACACCGTTAACATTAATTTCTTCTCGAGTATTCATTACGGTATTTACAACTTTGTCTTTTATTTCAATTAACTCAGACATTATACTATACGGTAGAAATTAATTTTTAAAGATATTTAAAAAAAGTATTAATATAAATTATTGTAATCTTTTTTTTATTTACACTAGTAAATACACTATATTCTTGTTATTTCTAATTACATCACTAATATCAATACGGTTATTGTTTTCTAACAATGTTCCTAAATCAATAGTATATGACTTGCAGAATTGAGAACTATGTTATAATTACCCGATTCACCAAAATTTATTTCATCCTTATCAAATAACATATATAGAGGAGGCTATCTACAAGGTAATCTAAACTTTTTATCTATATATTCTCCACTGGATTTTTTTTTAATTTTATTTTGCATGTTATCATATTTTTATTGTTCTAGAAGATATTAGAGTACCTTCTCTTTAATAATAGGAATATCTCGTATAACATTAATTAAATCTTACATTTCAATAGTACATAATGTGTGCTGTTTTAATTCATTTATTATACTATCCAGCATTTGTGTTATATTGTTTTTTTTAATTTTTTATTGTATTAATGAATTCTGATGTATCAATTTGATAAAATATAATAAATCCCACATGATTCTGAAATCAACTATTGTATCATCTTCTGTGTATGACGACACATTATCGTCCAACTCATAAAAATATTTTCTATTAGGCAATATTTGTCTAGCTACACTACCATTTTTAGAATCTTTAGATTTTTTAGATTCTCTGTATATAAACGCACATGAAAAATTATCATGACCTTCATAAATAGGTATATATTCTCTATTTGGGGTATTTCGTGTAACTATTACATCACCATTACCACCATACTTTTCATACAACACTACATCAATGAAATCAAAAAGTTCTAGTTTTTCGACATATTTCATTGAACGTCTAATGTGATATACATTTTCAACATATAGCCACTTTTTTTATACACAAATTGTAAATATATGTGTATTATATCTTGAAAATTTATTTCAACGCAATTTTTAACAAATTCAATCAACCTTTCTAATTCATCAATATACAATGGTAATATACGACGATCCACCTATGACGATTCATTACTCTTATTGTCGACCTGTGTTTTTTCACACGCATTATTATATTCAGTAAACCCTTTTTCTTCGCTAACTTTTATTATTCTTAACAAAACAACCAAAGATAAATTCAGCAACGTTTGCAGAATTGTCATGTCTGTTATAATTACTTATATAATAATGTATGCTCTTATTTTTTTCAATTTTTATTGTAAATATCCAATAGATTTTATAAATAAATTTACATGAATATTATAATCTGAAGGTAATGAAATTTGTAATTTCTCCTTCACTACTTTCTCCTTAACTACTTTCTCCTTCACTACTTTCTCCTTCACTACTTTCTCCTTCACTACTTTCTCCTTCACTACTTTCTCCTTCACTACTTTCTCCTTCACTACTTTCTCCTTCACTAATAAAATTTTCAGAGTAATAATCACGACTTGTTTCTCTAGATAATATGTATTCATCTTCTGCAGCTATTTCATAACAAAAAGTCAAAATATCACCAGCCAATTTAACCTCATCTCCCCTCCTACTCTCAAATTGTGTAATACCTCTTTTTTTTTCTTCCTCATAAAAATCACATTGTTTTAGTAATGCATTAAACATGCCAAGTGTATGATGCGAAAAGTATTTCTTATTAGGAATTATCTCATTAATACCAAAGTGTGCAAATATCCATACATTACAAACGGGACCATATTCTTTGTTATAATTAAATGCTGTATTACACACTCCATCTACACCATAAAATTTATAATAATAAGTAATCTTACGAAACTCAAATATTATATCGTCCATATCTTTTATTTTCTGTGTAAGTATATTTTCACGCAATCTACCCAAGTCTAAAATATGATGCATTTTTGATGTATACTTATTTGATCCCAATGGTGTCTTGTTGAGACTCGAGAATATGCTTATTTCTATTTTTTGTATTAACGCACATATCGCAAGATAATACAGCGAACATACTTTAATTTCTGTCATTTGTATTCTCTATTCTATTTATTTATAGAAATATATATAACATATTAGTTTCAATTTTTTTTTTTCACTAAAATATAATCAAAGGTGAATAAAGTCTTACTTTAATAGCATCATATATTTATAATCATAAAAAAATTGTTAAAAAAACATAATATTTAACTATTATATATTATAATGGCACATATCGTAAAAAAAATTAAACAAAATCCTTTAGATTTTATTGAGAAATTAAGCACTCAAGAACTCGAAGAAGTTATAATATATACATCAGATAAATATTATAATTCAAGTAAACCAGTTATTGATGATATTACTTATGATTTATTAATTGATTATCTACGATTACGAGATCCTAAATCAAATGTTTTAAAAAATATTGGTGCACCTATTAAATCAAAAAATAAAGTTAAATTGGATTATCATTTAGGTTCAATGGATAAAATTAAACCATCAAATCCAAATAAATTTGAAGCATGGATTAAAAAATATAAAGGTCCGTATAATTTAAGTGACAAACTTGACGGGGTTTCTGCATTACTTGTTTATAGGAAAGATAAAAGTATTGGACTTTTTACAAGAGGAACAGCTACAGAAGGACAAGATATAACAGTTTTGTGTAAATATTTAAAACTACCTTCATATGAAGAAGTTAAAGAATATGCTAATAAAAAAAAAATAGCTTCTGATAATGAAGATAATATATTAGCATTTCGTGGTGAATTAATTATTACACAAAAAACATTTGAAAAAAATTGGAGTGATACATTAAAAAATGCTCGTAATGGTGTTGCTGGTTTAGTAAATTCTAAAAAAATTAATGCAGATTTGGCAAAAGATACGCATTTAGTTTTATATGAAGTAGTTGATCCATTTCTAAAAATAGATACACAATTTAAAATTTTAAATGAATTAGGATTTAAAGTTGTTAAAAATAAAACAGTTGATAGTATATCATACGAACTTTTAAGTAAATATCTACGAGAAAGAAGGACAAAAGGAGAATATTTAATTGATGGTATTATTGTTACTGATAGCATGAAACATGAAAGAAATGAAGAAGGAAATCCAGAATACGCATTTGCATTTAAAGATGTTTTAGAAGATCAAGTCGCTCAATCAATAATTATTCAAATAGAATGGAAAATTTCAAAAAACGGTTATCTAAATCCAACTGTTGTTATTGAACCTGTTTCAATAGGTGGTGTAAAGATATGTCGCGTATCAGCACATAATGCTAAATATGTTGTTGATAATAATTTAGGTGTTGGTGCTAAAATAGAACTTATACGAAGTGGTGATGTAATACCATATATTCAAAAAGTACTTAAACCAGCTTCTAAACCAGACTTGCCAAAAAGTAAATGGCATTGGAATGAAACAGAAGTTGATATTATTTCTGATGACATGGAATGTGATGATCTAAAAATAAGAAATCTTCAAGCATTTTTTTCTACATTAAACACAAAAGGCATGGGTGAAAAAAATGTAGAAAAAATATATAATAGTGGCATGAATACTATTGAAAAAATTTTAAAAGCAACAGAAGAAGATTTGTTAAAAATAGATGGGTTTAAAGAAAAAACTGCTTCAAACTTAGTAGCTGGTATTAAAGATAGTTTACAAAATGTATCTCTTGCTAAATTAATAGCAGCATCAAATACATTAGGTGAAGGAATAGGTGAATGTCGTATGAAACAAGTTTTAGAAGCATATCCAAATTTAATGGATGATTATAAAAAATGGACTAAAAAAGAATTTACAAATTATATCAAAGAATTAGAAGGTTGGGAAGAAAAAACAAGTTCTGTATTAGTAAATAATTTCGGTGATTTTATTAAATTTTACAATAAAATAAAACCATATGTCACATTAGAAATAAAGAAAAAAATTAAAGAATCAAAATTAACAGGCATGACTATGGTATTATCTGGATTTCGTGATTGTGTATTACAAGAAAAATTAGAATTACAAGGTGTAAAAATATCATCTAGTGTTTCAAAAAATACTAATTATTTGGTAGTTAAAGATCAAGCAACTATTGAGGAAGGAACTGGTAAAGTTGAAAAAGCACAAGAAGCTGGTGTAAAAATAATAACAAAGGAACAATTAGTTAAATTAATTGGTTAATAAATGATAAATAAATTATTTTAATGTCAAGTAAGTATTCAAATTTTGAATTAAAATACTTAAAATATAAATCTAAATATTTAACTTTAAAAAAATCAATGAAAGGAGGTTCAGAATTTCATTTTTTGGTGGAAATTACTCTACCTGACGATAAGAGAAAGATTTTAGTAATACCGGAAGGTGGCCTCTTATATACACATATAATAGATTATTTGAAATCTATAAAATTAAACATATCATTAATAAAAATTACTTATAATGGAACTGAATTAACTCTAGCTAATCAATCTAAAATTACTACTACATTTACACGAGAAAAATATGACCCTAAGTCTGGTTCTTCTGGTAAACCTAATATAAAAGTAGAATATATTCCAGTTGATGTGTCTTTTACTTTACCCAACAATAATAAAGAATTTTTAAAAATACAAAAAGATGAACTATTATATACGCGTATATTGGATTATATGGATTTACCTGAGTCATTAATAAAAATTACTTATAATGGAACTGAATTAAATTCATCTAATCAATCTAATTTTACAGCAGAAAAATATATTAATGATTCTAATTCTAATAAACCTGAGATAAAAGTAGAATATATTCCAGTTAATACAAAAAAACAGGTTGATGACTTGATTACATATATATATAGGCTTAATTCACGTGCCACTAAGCGTATCATACGCGCTACTTATGAAAATGACAAATTATATGATTTAGTATTTGTTAAAAATTTATATGATAACAGCAAACTAATTTTACCAGAAGGTTTTGGATATATTGACATGGTAGGTAGTTTGTATTTATATAAGAACAATATTGAATCATTACCGAACAGTTTTGGAAATATTAAAGTTGGTAAAAATTTATCTTTAGATTATAATAATCTTACAACATTACCAGAAAGTTTTGGAAATATTAAAGTTGGTAAAAACTTATCTTTAGAAGGTAATAAACTTACAACATTACCAGAAAGTTTTGGAAATATTAAAGTTGGTGGAAATTTGACTTTAGATTATAATGAACTTAAAACATTACCAGAAAGTTTTGGATATATTACAGTTGGGGAAAATTTATTTTTAGCTTATAATAAACTTGCAACATTACCACAAAGTTTTGGAAATATTAAAGTTGGTGGAAAATTGACTTTAGATAATAATAACCTTACAACATTTCCAGAAAGTTTTAAAAATGTTAAAGGTACTATATCTTTACCTATATCTATGGAAAATCATTTTAAAGGTGATTATAAACCTGTATTTAATTAGAACCAAACGAAAAAACAATATACAGCAAATTTTATAAAAATTAATAAAATTTCATAAAAATTGTTAAAAAAAATAAAATATTAGAGGTGATGAAAGTATGACTTTCTCCACCTCCAATAAATTGTTTATTAATTTAAAAATGTAAATGAATGATTAAAAAAATACAATATTAGAAGTGGTGAAAGTAAGACTGTTCAATCTATGTAGTTATATACATCTAGTATATATCGTTCATAATTAACTCTAGACAAATTATCTGATTCAATCAGAATCTACTGATGTCTTTTCTTTTGTAATTGTCTAATTTTACAATACGTAGTTTTTACCATTAGTTACCATATTTGTATAATAATCAGTATCGAGACTTTTTATGGTTTCTGGTTTGTTATTGATACGTTTAACAGTATCTGAATGAACGTCCGAGTCTGACGATGTTCTCATTATGTAATTATCTAATATTATTAAACGTTGATATCTGAAGAATCATCAGTATCTAAAGAATTGTAAGTATCTGAAGAATCGTCAGTATCTGAAGAATCGCCAGTATCTGAATGTATAACAGTTTTTTTACCATTAGTTAAGGAATTCGTATAATAATCAGTATTATTATTGATACGTTTAACAGTATTTGAATGAACGTCCATATCTGGATGAATGTCGGTATTTGAATGAACGTCCATATCTGAATGAACGGAAGTATCCGACGAATTGTCTGTATTTGAATGAACGTCAATATCTGGATGAACGTCTGTATCTGAATGAACATAAGTATCCGAAGAGTCGTCGACATCTGAATGAACGTCTGTATCTAGACGAACGTCTGTATCTAGACGAACGTCTGTATCTAGACGTTCATCTAGATATGAGTGAACGTTGGCATCTAGACGAACATAAGTATCCGAAGAGTCGTCGACATCTGAATGAACGTCTGTATCTGGATGAATGTTGGCATCTAGACGAATGTCTGTATCTAGACGAATGTCTGTATCTAGACGAATGTCTGTATCTGGACGAACGTAAGTATCCGAAGAATCGTCGGTATCTGGACGAACGTCAACATATATTGTATCAGGAGATACAAAATCCGGATTGCTATTATTTAATAAGACTGATACCATAATATTAGCAACAAGTTCCGGATTTTGTTTTTGTAATTCTTCTAAAACTAGTTGTTTGTCAAACTTATTAATAAAAGCAGGTTTTTTGATAATTAACTCTAATACTATATCTTTATTCAATTCAAATGATTTTTTAACTTTGTCTAAATTTATTTTGTAGTCTGTATTTTTATTATTACAGTCTGTTCTTATGTTAATAAAGTCGTCTGATGCTTTATAAAAGGCAACTTTTGCATTATTAAAGATTTCTTCTGCGTTAATTAAGACTGTGTTATTTTTAATTATATTCTCTTCTATTTTATTTATTTCCGAATAGAATGAAAATAATTTTAAAGTTTCTTCATTATACATCATTTCTATATTATTGTTTGATTGTGTCATTTATAATATATTATAAATTTTGATTTAAAAAGTTTATTTTTCAATTTTTTTAAATAAAATTAATATATAGATGGAAAAAAGTTATACTTTATCACGTCTACTAAAGTTACATTAGTGATAATAAATTGCCTAAATTACTATAACATTTTTTGTAATATTTGTGTTATCATATTTATTATAATAAAAATTGAAAAAAATATAATTTATGTAAAATAATAATGTAATATTGATAATTTTATTAATGACGAACAATAAGTTAAATGATATGCCTGACTGTATATGGGAAAAATTTAAATGTCCTCCTGTAAACAAGCAATCACAAAAAATATATAATTATATTAATTCTATTAATAGAATAGGTATAAAAAAAATAATAGATGAACTAACAAGAAATCATAATATTTATTCAAGAAAACCATTAAATATTATTATTATCGAATCAACAAATATAAGAAATTGGGATTTATCTAAAATAAATATTTTAAATATTACAATAACCAATAATAATACAATAACTTGTTTTTTATTTGATATTTTAGTTGATATTAATATATTAGGTAGTTTGATTATAAGAAATAATAAAAATTTAACACGATTACCCGAAAATTTTGGGAGAATTAAAGTTAGATATAATTTAGACTTATCTTGTAATTCTATAAGCGAATTACCATATAGTTTTGGAAATATAGAAGTTGGGGAAGACCTATTTTTATATAATAATAAACTTAAATCATTATCTGAAAATTTTGATAATATTAAAATAGGAGGCACCTTACATTTAGGTGATAATGAATTATTTGAATTACCAAAAAATTTTGGAAAAATTAAAATTGGTAAAGATTTAATATTAGGTATGAATCCGCTTAAAAATTTACCTATAAATTTTGGTAATATTGAAATTGGTCGTGATTTGTTTTTATCATGTACAAAACTTAGACATTTACCTAAAGACTTTGGACGTATTAAAATGAACGGTGAATTATCACTAACTTCTAATGATTTTATAAACTTTCCAAAAAGTTTTAAACACTTAAAAAATATCAAGTGTTTATTTTTAGATAAAGATAGATTTATTGATCCTAAATCGTTACCTCTAGTTAAGATTGTTTTCATTCCTTAAATAATTTATTATTCTAAACATGTTTTTTTATCAACAACTTTACATCCATATAGTTTTTCGTTCCTGTAAAATATAACTGGTTGTGGGTGTAAAACATATATTACAAAAAAACCAAAATATAAAATTAAAATAAAATTATAATATTCATTCATTATAAATAATGATAAAACATTTAAAAAAATATAATTATTATTAATTAATCATGGATATAGAATCTTTTGTCTCTTTAAAAACTTCATTAGAATTAGAAAATTTAACTAATGAAATTATTAATGTTATAACATTATTATCCAATAATAAAAAAGTCTTTAAAAATACAAATAATAATAAAGGGATTCAAATATTAAAAAATCCAAAGATTCAATTATTAAAAGATAAAATAGAAAATAAAGTTAATTTAATTTTAAATAAATTATCAGAATTAAATATTAATAATCTTTTAGTTGAATTTGTAGAAACTATTGGTAAAATTAATGAAGATGAATTTAATTATATTCAAAAAGCATTTTATCAAAAGATGCAAACAGATATAACATTTGTTAAAATTTATATAGATTTTTATAAATTAATTACACAAGTATATGTATCTAATTTTAATTATTCAAATAAATTTATGATTAATATTTTGGAAGCTAAATTTATGTATGATTATAATAATATTGATTATATAGATGAATATAAATTTTTAATGGATTATGATGATAAAAATAATGCAATTTTAAATGAAAACAAACGCATGAATCATCTGTCTATTATTAAAAATATGATTTATTCGTCTATATTAAATCAAAATTTAGAAAATATAATTACAGAACAATTACTTGAACAAAAAAATTATTATGCAGATATTTATTATTGGTTACAAAATAAACCAATAGATACAAAAATTAAATTAATAATTAAAAATATTATTTTAAATAATATGCTACCGTTAAGAGAAAAAGTGTTATTAGATAATTTAATTATAAATAATAAAAATACAGATAATAAAAATACAGATAATAAAAATACAGATAATAAAAATACAGATAATAAAAATACAGATAATAAAAATACAGAAATAAAACATATTTTAAAAAAAGAAATACCAAATAATAATTCAACATTAGATTTAAAAGGACTTTCAAAAGGCGATTCAATATGGCATTTAAAAGGAATACTGCATAATAAGTCATCGCATGTATTAAAAGAACAAACAAAAGAACAAACAAAAGAACAAACAAAAGAACAAACAAAAGAACAAACAAAAGAACAAACAAAAGAACAAACAAAAGAACAAACAAAAGAACAAACAACAGAACAAACAAAAGAACAAACAACAGAACAAACAACAGAACAAACAACAGAACAAACAACAGAACAAACAAAAGAACAAACAAAAGAACAAACAAAAGAACAAACAATTAATACCGATACATTAGCAATTGAAACAGAAAATATTATCGAAGAATATTTATATATGGAATCAATAATTGAAGTTAAATCATTTGTTGATAATAGATGTAAAGATGCTATTTCAAAAAATAAATTCTGTCAATATCTTTTTAATAAATATTTTGAATCATATAATGAGATTTCTTCTAAAATTTTAGATTTTATAAAAAATCTTATTAAAAAGCAAATATTATTTAAAAGTAATTTAAGTAGAGGTTTAATGCTTTTATATAATAATTGGAAAGATGTAGTTGATGATTATAATAATCCACATATTAAATTAAAAGAACTATTAGTATGTCTTAAAAAATTAGGTATTACTAAAAATTTAGAAAGTTTATTAAAAACTCATAAAATAGAATATGAGTAATTTTTTTCTAAAATTATTTTTTCATGAGAAGGACCTAAAAATAAGTATATTTTTGCTATACATCCACATAATTGTAATAATGTATCAATACCACCATTAACTCTAATATAAGATAATGAAATTATTTCATGTATTTTTAATTTAGTAGCTTCTTTTATATCTAAATCTTTTTCTAAAAGACATTTCATGAATGTTAAAAGGATATCATTCGGATAATATCCTTTTAAATATAATTCTTTTGTAGTTTCAATAGCTTCAATTAAATTACCATTAAGACAAGAATTAATTATTTTTTCAATATATATAGGTTTTGGTTTATCAATCATTTTATAAACATTCTCGTCTGATAATTTACCAAAAGCATAATATATACATTCTAAATTATTAATAGTTTGTCTTATATCCATGTCAGATACAAATAATAAACTTTCAATACCAATATCGTCATATTCTATAATTTCTTTAGCACAAATATACTGTATTTTATTGTATAAATCTTTTTTACTAATTCTTGGATATTTAATTATCATACATAAAGATTGAATTGATTCAATTATTTGAGTACAATCATTGCATATAAAAACAAATCTAGTATTTTTTCTAAATTCAGAAATAATATTAGCTAATAAGTTTTGTGCTTTTGGTGTAATTGAGTCACATTCATCTAATATTATTAATTTATTAATTCCGTCAGTTTTTTTTTTACAAAAAGGATAAATTGTATTATTAATCATGTATAACCCTCTATCGTCAGAAGCATTCAATTCTAAAACATATTCATTATAGGTTTTTTCATTATAAATTTGTTTTGCTAGACAAATTATTGTAGATGTTTTACCTGTTCCTGGTTCACCTGTTATTATTAAATTAGGTATACTTTTAGTTTCTAATATTTTATCAATTTTTGTTTTTATAAATGGGTCTAATAATATTTCACTAGAATTAACTGGTCTATATTTTTCAACCCATGGCAATTTAATATCATTTATTTTATTTCGTTTATTTTTAACTTTAATAAATCCTTCAAACATGTTCACATTTGCATTTATCATTATATTATGTTTATAATTATTCTCTAAAATATAATAATGAAATATTTATATATTATATTATTTTTTATTTTACTATTAGTATATTTATGTTATTCTTCGTGTGATTGTATTAAAGAACAATTTGAAGAACAATTTAAAGAAGAATTTAAAGAAATAAACCCAGATATTAAAAATAATGTTTTAAAAGCTTTAAAATCAATTGATACTATTTTTAATAAACATGATATATGGTATGTATCTGCTTATGGAACATTATTAGGTGGCGTAAGACACTGGGGTATGATTCCTTGGGATGACGACGGTGATTTATTAATAAAAAGACAAGATGTAGATAAAATAATGTCTTTAAAAAATGAATTTGAAAAAGAAGGTTTAAAATTAGAAAAAGATTGGAAATTAATTAAAGTCTATATGAATGAGGATAAATTTCCATTCATTGATTTATTTATAAACGAAGATGTCGATGGTAAATTTTTAAGATGCATGGACCCGTATACAAATAAATGTGAATATCCAGATAAACGTAAAGAACATGATTGGTGGTGGAAATGGACGGGATTTCCAACATCATGGATTACGAATAGAAAAAGAATGAAGTTTGAGGATTTTGAATTATGGGCTCCAGTTAAATCATTAGAATTATTAAAATTTTGGTATGGCGATGATGTATTAACAACATGTAAAACACCAGAATTAGATCATATTACAGGTGATTATGTTGTACCTATATCAAAAACATGTAGTGAATTAAATTCTTTCCCGCAACCGCAATTATAAAAACATAATTAAGTAATTAAACAATGTTATAAAATTAATATAGATAATGGTTAAGAAAGGACGAATTGTTCCATCTCAAATTATATTTTTATTACAATTCAAATATAAAGACAAAATAGTATTTATGTTATAATAATGACATCTATTTATAAAGGTCTTATATGCGATTTAAAAATTAAATTAAAAAATAAAAATATTAAATTTAAAAAATTATTTAGTTTAATAAATAATCAAAAATATGACGACATTATTAAAATTATAGACGACAAAACCGTTCAATCATTAATAAAAAATATAGTTGATGAAAGGAAAAGAATTGGGGATAATATGGAAAAAAAATTAAATGATTTATTATGGTTAAATGAACTATTAATACAATTTGGAGAAGGAACACAAACATCAATAACACAAGCAGTAAAAGTATTGAAAACAAAAGTATTTATAAATATTTATGATTTAGAAGCAGAACAATATGAAAAAAGAACAACTAAAAATTTATTAAGAAAAGAATTAAAAGAACACCCAGAATACCGTTATCCATTACATAGTGCGAAAAAAAATATAATATTAAAAACCTTTCTAATAAAGCTGTAAATAAATTTAATAACAATCATATAAACCAGTCATAAATTTATCACATAATAATAATGTATCATTTCTAATTTTTTTTAATCCATTTATAAATCCACGTGTAATTTTAGTATTAAAGTCAATCCAATATTCTTCATCATCTGGAAAATTTAATACATCGGATGTTATTAAATAACTAATATATAATGTTAAACCATAATTAGTTAATTTATCTGTTTTACTATCATAATATATTTTTGTTTCTTTTGTTTTAGACTGTTTTAAATTATCTTTTTCATCAATTTCAAAAAGATCATCATCTTCTAATATAATATCATCATCTTTTTGAAATTGACTTATTTTTTTAGTAAATTTATTAAATACTTTTTTTTTACATTCTTTTTCTTTATTTTTTTTCCAGTTAAAAAATGGATTCATTGTTTTATCTAACAAAATAATCGGTTTATTTGGATTTTCAGTTGCATCATATAACATTTTTGAAAAGTCTCTACCAACACCCAGTTCTTTACTTATTCCATTGATAATATAGTCTTCTATATTATCAATATTCCAATATTTTTCAATATTATCAATAACTACATCTTTCATAAAAGTATTAAATTTTGTTTCATCATTGATATTAGATTCCCAAAAAATACCAACATGAACTATTTTTTTATTAAGAGATTTATTATTATATACTAAACTTGTGATTCGGTTAAGTTCATTAGATAAATCTACTTGATTTGGATTTTTATGACGATTTTCAAAAAATTCTAAACACAAATAATATTTTCCAGTAATATGTAAAAGCATATCAACACGATAACTATTAAATGCACATTTTTGTATAACTTCGATTGACAATTTGTTATCATCTATTAAAATATCACTATCTTTAACATTATATCTAATTTCATTATTAGATATTTCTATTTTTTTAGAATCCATTAAATCATGACGCATAAAATATAGATTAAGTTTATTATCAGTAGTTGATTCATTTTTAAGAAATTCTACAACTTTATATTGAAAAAAATCTTGAAGTCTAATAAAAATTTTAACTGATACTTTTTGAATAGTATTTTTATATTTAAGTTTAATTTCAGCTTTTGTCTTTTTTTCTATTTTTTTTATAGAAACTTTAAAACCTAGAATTTCAAAAATTTTAATATTATTATATGTTGTTTTACATCCAGGTTTAGACCAGTCAATTTCATTATTTTCAGAAAAGTAATTTAATAATTTTGGTATAACATCATCAAAATTATTAAATTTCATGTTGCCTAATTGCGAAGCTTTCAAATAAGAATCTATTAAATCAATTGACATTTAATCTATAATATTTAAATCAAAATGAGAATTCTTCAATTTTTCATTATGATAATCATATGCTATTTTTTTTATATTATCAGAAACTATTGATTTTGAATCTAAATATTTTTTACTAAAATAAATTTTATTATTTTTACTTCCTCCTTCGTTTTTAAGTTTATTGTTATTAATGACTAATACTTTTTCAATAGTTATTTCAATAGGTCCTCCAAATACTTTAATATAATCATTTTCTTGTGCTTTTAAATCTGTATTTTTAATTTTTCTGAGTGTTAACATATAAATATACTTTCCCAAAACATTATTTATTATAGGTTTTATTTTTTGTATAGCTTCATTTCTAGCTTCATTTTTACTATTATTTGAACTTAATAATATAGATTTACTACTATTTACAATTAAATAATGATATTTACCTATATTTTGTATAATTTGTTTATAATTCATTATATAAAGTTAGATATTTTATTTATAATATATTCAAATATAATACTAACATCAAATAATGCTATCCAAATAAATATCATAAAAATTGATAAAAATAATTGTAATACATATATATACATATTATTGTAATATTATGCAAATGCAAACAACCGAGTCTCTTTCAGATTATGAAAAACATATATCTGAAATAACTATAATAACAGAAATGTATAAGAAACACTCTGATATTTTATCAACATTTATAAATAAATTACTTGAATTACAATTAGATGAACAAAAAAAAGAAGGTTGTTTATTTGATTCAAAATATGAAGAATATAAATTTGATATTCATTATAAAATTGAAGAAAATAATACATTTACATTAAATATAAATAATGAAATTGATATTTTTAAAAATGAGTTTAATGAATATAATAGATTTACATTTGGTATTGATTTTAGAACAGATGAAAAAAAAATTTTAGATAAAATAATTGTAGAAGAATTATTTTATCAATTTAAAAAAAATACAAACAAGTTATTAAAAAAATTTGAAGAAAATATAAATTTTCTTAAAAACAAAATTAGTTATTTTCAAAATATATCATTTGAAGACCATTTTATGGTATAAATAATTATTTGTTTAATTCCTTTATATTTTGTATTATTATAAAGTATAACATGATTAACAAATATATTTTTCTATAAATATTATAATGAATAGTAAATTAAAAACTATCTTCTGTAAAAATTCTGAAATAGTAAGAAATAATATTAAAAATAAAGAAGCAAGAAACCAATTGCATTTATTATTTAAACAATTTGGAGGTGCTAATAATAAATTAACAATTACATATAATAAACATAAATATATTTATGAAGAAACTATGGATAAAGATCATTATATTTTATTTTCAAAAGATAATGATGATTGTGTAATAGTTATCATATCAAAGAAAGAAAAAACAGCAGAAATCCATGGAATAGGAAATTATCAATCATGTTTAATAGATACAAATATTAACGTTGGTTCAATATTATTACAAATGACTATAAAAATGTGTAAAAAATATAAAGATAAATTTAATATTGAAATGATTATATTAACTGACAACAGTGTAAAAAAATGTCATGATAAAAATATTCAATTATCACACATGTTAGTATTATTAACAGGTGACACATGGTATGGTAAATATGGATTCAGACCCATCGTGTATTCTAATAATAAATATATAATAGATGAAAAATTAAATGAAAAATATTATAAAAATAAACACCAAATTGATATTTTATCAATTAGTAATTTTGATTTAATAAAATATATTAAATTGACAAAAAATGAATCAATGATAAAAGCAACTAACGAAATAATAAAACAAAATCCTCAAATGTTATTGAAAGATTATTTAAAAAATATATTAAGCGATTATGATAAAACATGTAAATATTTTAATAAATTTTATATGGAATTATATGATGATTTAAGATTATACGATTTTCATAGAAAAATATTTGGATTAATTATTTAATAGTCAGTTTTATTTTTAATATCTTAATAGAAAAATAAAACTTCACCGCATTCAAATTTCCTATACCATGTATCCCTAGGTATATTTACACGCCAATTACGAATGATTTTAATAAAATGATTTGTTCTCAGTATTATATTAAGTGATGTTAAAATAGTATTATAAGAGTTATATACATTATTTCTAAATACACTATCACGAGAACGTTTTTTAGATATTGTTTTATTACCGTCATTTATAACAAGTCCTTCAACTAAATTAGTTATTTCTTCCGAATCATTAATAGTGTATAACATGTGTATATATATTATATTGTATCGTATTATAATAAACTGTTATATTATCAATATTTAATTAAATTAAGTTATTTTTTGTACGGTGATAAAAGTAGAACTTTATCCACCTACAATATATACTCTACATGATTCATATTCAACATAAGTAATATTTAGTAAATTTATAATATATTCATGTTCATCTTTTAATTCTTTTTTTTTTCTATTCCATGCAGATTTATCAAATTTTTCTGACTTATTATTAAATTTATCGTCCACCCAATTTATCGGTTTAATATGCGGTTCTGTAATAATTATAATACCATCTTTTTTTAGACATTTCATCATATTATCAAATGCAATATTAATTTTATTTTCAGTAAAATGAATAACATTATTTGCTATTATAATATTAAATTTATTAGTTATGTTTGATTCTACTATATCATTAACCATGAAAGTTAAATTTTCATATAATGGATGTGTTAATTTTTCTGCTTCATTTATTAAAGGTTTACTTTTATCAGTAGCAATATATGTCTTAAAAAAATTACAAAAGAATCTACTTTCACGACCATTAGAACAACCAACTTCTAATGCATCACATTTACGTAATTTATTTAATGTACCAAATTTTTCTTTTAATATATCTAATATTATATTATTTCTATACATTTGTTATATATTATGTTATATATAATAAGCGAATATATTGTCAATATTTAATTAAATTATCAAATAGAAATGGATAAAATAAATAACATTTATATTAATTAATATAAATGTTATCAAGTTATGTCGTTGTCACTACCTAGGTAAACGTCGGTATATCTACAACATCTTGTGTGTTTTCGCGGTTGCTCGTGTAATTAACTTTTACTGTTGAACAACATCCTGTGCAAACTTCTCCTAATGCACAGTCCGTACACATACTACGTGCTGAACCAACAACAGGACTTGGGTAGAACGTCGTTGTATCAGCATCAGCACCAGCACCAGCATCAGCATCAGGCGAATACTTCACTGAGAGAGTTTTTGCAGAACCATTACTAGTCAAACTAGCATGACTAGAAACATAGGACATACTATATATAATTATATATAATTATATATAATTATATATAATTATATATTATGAAACAAATAAACTGTTATATTTTCAATATTTAATATAATAGTATAAAACCTATATTTTTTCTATATATTCATCAATATGATGTGTTCTCATTGAAGAATATTAAATAAATTAGTAAATTATAATATTTTTAATAGATTTATACATATATTTATGGCACTAAAATCCATATTTTTCCATATATTCATCCATATTTTGTGTTCCCATTGAAGAATTACATGATTGACAAATAGGTTTTAAATTATTAACAGATAATTCACCGCCTTTTGATTCAGCAATAATATGACCGCAATGAAAACTCATTTGTGTAATATCTGCTAATTTACAACATAAACATTTTGCTTTACCAATATCTTCACCAATATATTTATGCCATACATTTCTTTTTAGTGGTGGTGGTATTGGTTTCTTTTTATATTTTTTGATGATTTTTTCTGATATATTAATTTCATAAAAATCTTCTTTATAAAATATATCTGTAGCATGTTTCATAATTTGTTTTTTAAATGTAATATTCAATAATTTATCGCAAATTTTTTGTGTTTTACATGCTTTATTTTTTGCATCTTCTTTCTCTGAACCATTCAAATTAATTGCTTTAAGATTAAGTTCAGCAGCAAGTCTTAAAAAGCCATAACTAAAATCTTCACTAATTAATCTCATTAAAGATGTGCCGTTTTCGGATAAACACCATTTATTATTTACTAATTCATACCAAATATTTTTTTTTGGTAAAGCACATATAAATCTATCTCCGTATTTATTATATAATGCTTTAGTGATATCATATACATCATAATCTTGAATTGTATCTAATTCTATAGCAAACCATTCATACTTATAATCTTTTTTTACTATTTTTGTTTTTGTAATATTTATATCACATTTATGCATCAATTCTTTTTCATGAACTTCCTTTTTCAATAACTCTTTTTTACAAATATATTTTTCTCTTAAAATTTTAATTATTTTTTTACAAGATTCATTTTTTATTGTTTTGTTTTGATTTATTTTTTCTAAAATTTGTATTATTTTTTTACATGATTCTTTTTTAACAATACTATTAATATATTCCATAAGATAATTATATAATTCAAAAAAATATTTATAATTATCTTCATTACCTTCATAAAATTGTTGTAGATTGTTTCTTAATAACTGTTCTTTATTTATATTATATAAAAAATCAGTCATTAATAAATAACTATTTGTTATATTAAATTTGAATTTTAAAAAATCAATTTTATGTATTATTTTTAAGTTATCATTATTATTTGTAATATAATATTCATAATCAAGTTTCCATATATCATATATTTTATATAATGTATTATTTAATGTATATACATATGTAGCAATACCAAATAATGGATGTGTATTTAATAATATTTTATGTTCGTTTGTAGATATAAAAGTATAATTATCATTAAATATACTTGCAATAACTTTAAATATTTCGTAATTATTACAAAACCAATTTATTAGATATACTACAGACATTGATTTATAATTTCCAAATTGTTGTAAGTTGGTATATTGATTATAAAAATCTCTAGTTCCAATATCCATGGTAAAATTTTGATTTATACTTTGCATATTACAAAAATATATTATACGGTCATAAAAACGTAATTTATTAAATGTTACTTGTCTATTTAGTGTAAAATTAGTATATATATTATCATAAAAATCATTAGAAAATTTACTAACTTCTGTATAGTGTTCTGAATTAGACATTATATAAGATATTTATAATAGAATTAATAATAAAATCAATTTTTAATAGATTTAAATTATTTAGTTTAAAATTAGTAGCCAATTTAATATAGAAAAGTTAGTTAAAATACTATATAAAATTTAATAAATATATAAAAATTTTCAATTTTTTTTAAGGGTATGTTTAAAACCTACCCTTATATAATGAACGAAATTTTTTCAACTTTAGATGAAAACTATATTATGTTTGAAGACAAAAAAATAACAGTTATTATTGATAATGATAATAATACATGGTTTAATGCAAATGAAACAGCAAAAGCACTAGAATATGCTAACCCAAAATTAACTATAATTGTAAATATTGATAAATCTGATAAAATAAAATTAGCTGATATTAATATTGATATTAAAGTTGCCAAACATCCACATTCTGTATATTTAAGTGAAAGTGGATTATATTCATTAATGTTAACTTCTCGATTAAAAAAAGCAAAAAAATTTAAATTGTGGATTACACAAGAAGTTCTACCATCAATTAGAAAATATGGATTCTATAAAATGAAAACTAAATATGAAAAAGATTATGACGATATATTACAAAAAATAAATAATTTAGAAAAAGATAACAACAACATGAAAAATGATATGAAAAAAGAAAAATTTCCAAAAGGAGGTTTAGTTTATATTGTTGATTATACTGACGAATTAGAAGATACATATAGATTAGGTTCTACAGACAACATGAATAAAAGAAAAAAAATATATGATACACACACACTACATAAAAAACCAGTTGTTTATAAAAAAGAAATCACGTGTCCTAAAATTTTAGAAGATTGTGTACGAGCTTTATTATATAACTATAGATACAAAAATAGAAAAGATTTTTTTATTTGTAAATTAAGTAAGATTAAATTAGCTTTCAAAAAATGTTTTAGTAGTATAAATTGTATTAATCAAAATGGTGGTATGGATGATGAAATTAATATATTAAAAAATGATTCTATTAAACTTTTACATAAAATACAAAAACTTGATAAAAATTTACTATAACAATTTTTATATTTAACCCAGTAAATAAATATAAAAATTGTAATTAATTTATATTATACTAATCATCATTATATTTAACAAACAAATGCAATATCAAAATTATACTATTTCTTATCAACTAAATGGGGAAGGCAAAACACTTTTTATTAAAGTTATAAACAGTATAATGTTTCAAAGTTATGAAACCACTATAATTAAAAATAATTTTAAATATAAATTAGAAATAGTTAAAAATATATTAGATAACTGTTTAACAAATAAAGATATTAATCTTAAATTTAATGTATTCTCTAAACAACTTCAAATAATATGTTTATATAAAACAGAAATTTTTGATTTTGAATTTGAAATAGGTTTAGATGAAGTTGAAATAAAAAACGTTGAATCATTTGATTTGAATAAAAGAATATATGAATTAGAAAATAAAATAAAAATTTATGAAGAACATACCATAAAAACAGTTCACGATTCTATTAATTTATCATAATGTTTAATTTATTATTTATTATATCATAACTCAATATTAATTTGTAATAGGATGTGGAGAACAAAATAAAATAAAATTTTACTTTTTCATTCCGTGTAGTATAAAATCTATTTAAGAATAACAACGGATATAGATAAAATATTTATTTAGAGAATTATATAGGGCATAGAAAAAGTCTAAATAAAAAAATTGAAAAAAAATGTAATTAGTTGTATTATTATAGTAATACTCACAAAAAACCATTCATAATGACAGACAACAATCAAAACGCCAAAAATAACACAGAAAATAACAAATTAATACAAATTATAGCAAATTTAGCGACCTCCTATCCTGACTTTATAGGACTAAATGTCGCTTCACTTGAAATTTTTAATATTATATACAATCTAGACAAACCTAGTTTATTATTTAGGAGAAGAGTGAAACTTGGTAGATTTATAAAAACATACAGAGACCTTGGTTTTTCTATATTTTTAGAAATGAAAAAAGACGGTTCTAATTTTGACCGCGAAATTCGCAATTTAAAAATATGTATGAATAGAGAAGTGGTAGAAACTAATATACAAAATAATGAGATTTTACGAGCTGATCCAGACTACCTAGAAATTGAAGAATTTGCAATTGGACATATAATGTTAATTCGTAATTTCCATATGAACGAAGAGTATAATCGAATATTAGAAAGAACAATAGACAATGGTAAAAGACTTACGGCTAAGATGCTTATGGACGAATATATGAAAGATAAGTCGCGTTATAAGTCTGAAATATTTAGGCCCCTTCTCACAAAAATAATAATAGACACTCATTGCTGTTTTTGGAGAATAATATTGACCGAATTAATACATTTTAATATTCAAGGGATACTAGATTTAAGTAATAATGAGATTGAATCAATTGATGAAGAATTTATGGAAATTTGCGCACTTAAAATAGATTTACGCGGTAATAAATTGACAAAAGTACCAAAAGAATTTGAAAATTGTGATCATGTAATTTTAGATTATGATACAGAACAGACACATCTATCGCCCAAAGTTACAAGCCTTACGAGATCTATATCGTAGAAAAAATCCTATAAATATGATAAATATGATAAATATGAAAAATATACGAAATCTACGAAATCTAAAATTAAAAACAACTTTTAGAAAAGATGTTTCTGGAAATGTTTCCAGACTGGATGGATATAATAATATAGAAGACCGCGACACAATGAAAATTATTATTAATGCCCATGACCCGAGTAAATATAGTGAATTTCGCGAGACTTACAGAACTCTTCATCAAAAACCTACTGATATAGAATTAGAAGATGAACGCAGAACAGACCATAGTCTAAAAAGGGATTTCTCTCACTATTTTATATGCAATTGATAGTAAGTTCTAAATATTTATTTATTATTAGGTACGTAAAAAAATTTATAAGTATATTCAAATTTTTATTAACCATTTATTTATTAATTAGATGTAAATTTTAATTATACAAGTATATCAGTAAATAAATATAAAAATTGTAATTAATTAATATTATACTAATCACCATTATATTTAACAACCAAATGCAATATCAAGACTACACTATTTTTAACCAACTACATGTTGAAGGAAAAACTCTATTTGTCAAAGTTATAAATAATGTAATGCTTACAGTTTATGAAGCTACTTTAATGAAAAATAATTGCAAATATAAACTAGAAACAATTAAAAATATATTAGATAATTGTTTAATAAATAATGAAATTAATATTAAAATTAATGTATTTTCTAAACAACTTCAAATAATATGTTTATATAAAACAGATATTATTGATCTTGAATTTGAATTTGGATTAGATGAAGTTGAAATAAAAAACATTCAATCACTTGACTTAAATAGACAAATATCCGATTTAAGAAGTCAAATAAAAATTTATGAAGAACAAACACCAATAGTTTTTTGTTGTAATAATACAAATGAATGGTTAACTAACCATTCATTTTACAATAAAGCCATGTTAATTTGTGATGGAACACAGATACCCAGAATAACTGCATTTATTAATAAACCAGAAAATAATCTAATTGCTAAAACTACAGAACGATATAATAAAATAAGAGCTTATATGCGTTCATCAGCATCCTTTTTTACTAGATATTCGGGACAACAAATTATAATTCCACCAAGAAAAATACTAAAAGTATGGCAATACGATAATCTTAAACCAATAATTTATACACATGGTATTCATGAAAATATAAATTTAGGAGTTTTATTTTGGTGCGGAATTGAAGAATGGAAAAATGACGTGCCTGATGAATATAAAGCACACGAAGGAACTGGTTTTTAATTTATTTATAAAAATATTTTGTTAATTTGATTATATATGGTAAAATTAGTTGTATATTTTTAGAAAAAAAGGTGTAGTTAGTTTTATTATCTCATATTCGGGTTAATAAAACTCAATATACTTTTTTCTAATACATAATACATATGAAAATAACAGAATTTCTTAAAAAATACTCTTTAATTGATGATAATTTTATTAATAATTTTTATACATTTTACGATGAAGGAAAAAATGAATATGATTTTACAATTAAATTAGAATTAATTAGTACATGGTTAAATGTTAGAAAAGACCATATAAAACGGTTGTTAGAAAGTAATTTCTCTGAAAACCAGGATTATATAATAAATAAAGTTTCTGGATTAAAAGGAACAGGAAAAAATAATATGAAAATCGTATTATTAACTTATACATGTGCTAAATTATTATGCATGATTTCTAAAAGTGAAAAAGCATCAATTATTAGAAATTATTATATTGAATTAGAAAAATTATTAATCACGTATAAAGATAATATAGTAAATGACTTGAATAATCAATTAGGAATAAAAACTGATAATAAAAATATAATAGAAAATAACAATCAATCTGGATTAATTTATATATTACAAAGTTATGACAATGTATATAAAATAGGAAAGTCGAAAGATATAAAAAAACGGATGAAACAATATAACGTCGGTCGTGTAAGCGATTTACCTATCGCTTTTGTATATAAAACTGATAATATAGACAAGGTAGAAAAATGTGTTAAAGAAAATTTAAAAGATTATAGATTAAAAAAACATAAAAATAATGAATTATTTAAGATAGATAAAGATTTTATTAAAGATACAATAATATATTGCAATAAAAGAAAAAGTATAAAATTAAAACAGAATCTTAAACTATTTAATA
>Ga0114971_10000255_pt1 | contig 34074 bp, 32 predicted proteins | sample M_140625_MF_Meta_FD_87320 | JGI IMG/M metagenome (GOLD analysis project Ga0114971, IMG submission 87320) | Freshwater microbial communities from Lake Montjoie, Canada to study carbon cycling - M_140625_MF_MetaG | ecosystem: Environmental > Aquatic > Freshwater > Lake | place: Lake Montjoie... | reverse complement strand
TCAAGTGTAAAAAGTATTATTGATTTCTCTAATTTAAACGTAACATATGAAGATGATATTGAAAGTTACAATAAAGATATCGAACTTGAGTATAAAAAATAAAATATTACGTTATTTAGAACATATATTATGGTTACATATAATTTAAAATTATATGTATTTTTTTAAAGACAAAACAAAGTACTAAAAAATAAATGTCTTGAACATTCTTTAGTCAAACTAATAATTGGATATTCCATTTGCAATATCGCTATTATCCTGTTTAGACCAACCTTTCATTTTAAAAATTAAAATTGCAAATGACATCTTACTTTTCCAAAATACCTGCTTAAATGGTGTAAAAATAAAGATAAAAAGGAAAGATGTCATCTGGAAAAGACTCCATTACCTACAGAATCCGTGAGTTAGACCCCGATATGATTGCGCCGTCGACCAAAAACATGGACCGACCCGAACAAGGTGGCAGTAAAATTGTCATTATTGGCAAGCCTGGTACCGGTAAAACCACCCTCATTACCAGTTTGCTTTACGAAAAAAGCCACATTTTCCCAGTCGGCGTTGCAATGAGCGGTACAGAGGACAGTAACGGTCACTATTCCAAGATTTTCCCATCCACGTTTGTGTTTAATTCCCTTGACAAACCTGTCATTGAGCAGTTTATCAACCGTCAAAAACTTGCAAAGCAACATCTCCCCAACCCGTGGGCCATTTTATTGCTTGACGATTGCACGGATGACCCCAAGATTTTCAATGACCCGATGTTCCTAGGGCTCTACAAAAACGGACGACATTGGAAGACTTTTTTTATCCTTTCCCTGCAGTACTCCCTTGACATTAAGCCCGCAATCCGTACAAACATTGATGGCACATTTATTTTACGTGAAACAAGCTTGAGAAATCGTCGTATTTTGTGGGAAAATTACAGTAGTGTGGTGGGCGACTTTCAGACGTTTTGTGATATTATGGACCAGCTTACAAACGATTATACGGCGCTTTACATCCACAATGCAACGACAAGTTCAAATATTGAAGACTGCGTGTTTTGGTACAAAGCCAAGCCTGTGCCTGACGATTTCCGCATTGGTAGCGACGATTATTGGGCGTTTCATGATCAGCGCTTTGACGAAAAAGCGTCAGTATAATTTTGCACCTCAACGATGCATATTTAAAGACAATATTTTATAATAAAAACTATAAAATGAGTGAAAATGGCGTATCAAACCAATCTACGCCTTCTCCTTCGCGAGACGCATTAAAAGCACGACTTCGATCGCGTTTGTACCATACACAAGAATCGCGAAAATGCTCTTTTTCACATGAAAGTGATTTGCGCAAAAAGAAGGTTCCAGAAGAGATGATTCAACCACTATTAAATTGTTTGCGTTATACCAATAATGTTTTACCATATCCAGTTGAGGTTTTGAAAAAATGTAAAGATCTTTCAAAAGAGGATAAAGTTAAAGAACTTGTCGATTTTGTTAATCAAAAAAAAGGCTGTTAGGTTGAGCCTCATCATTTAATATATTATCGTAAAACGCGCTTTGATCCATACAGTTATCATTACAGTCGAGATTATCCATACTAGGAAACAATACGTTTGCAGGATCAAGTGTTGATATATAATCACCTGGGACCAGTGCGTTAATGGGCTGTCGATAACCATTGATAAAAGGGCGTGGCTTTGGAAAAGTTGGGTTAATCGTGCTAGGATCCACGTACAAGTTTCCGTCAAATCGTGGTACGCCAAGGCGATATTTTTCAATATCTGATACTGCCTTATAATAGTCTGCGTCCATTAAAAATTTATTTACATCTGTAACAGGAACTGTATTTACATACATTTTTTTACGATCATAACATCTTGTAATGAAAAAAGCACACAAAAATAAAACAAGGAGTAATAAAAAAGTTGTCAAGGTTCGTCTCATTTATTATTAAAAAGATATAAAGTTATAAAAGAATTTAATCTTTTATATAAATGGCAATTCAATACCCTAAATTAGAACACGTGACTTTACCATCGGTAGAAGGGTTTAATGGCACCATTAATATTTTAAGAGACCCTCCAAAGTCCATTTTCACAAAGCGTAACGATAAAGTTGGCCAAACGATGGGAATCATTTCGGATATTGATGATAGCGGAGATCGTATGAATGAAGCCATCAAAGTGTACGCCCGTGGTGTCAACCCAATGGTGTCCGTATCCTATGACAATAACTCAAACAATGCTGGTTCATTTACACGCGCCGGATCATATGGCCAAGGCAATAATATTTCACAAGGACATCATCAAGGCACTCGGCAAGCATTCTTGCCTTATCGCATTGCTGATAAAGGTGCGTTTAGACCTCCTATACGTTCACCGTTTGATCTTTTACCTTTATCACGACAACCTCGTGTGTGGTTTGAAGCACTTACCAAGCCTGGGTTTGTTGATTACAGCAAGCAAAAATTTTTACCTTCTCAGTTTCGTATGATTAAAGATATGATATTGAAAACAAAAGATACAATTAAACCTAATAGTTCTGTAAAGATTGAAAAGCCTATACAGGAAAATTATAAAATGCAAAATGCCATCAATGCAAAGCATATTAATATTGAAGGTCTCTCTGGGAAACGTACGCTTGATCATTCAAACTTTACACGTGAAAATGTAGATCTTTATAAAGGCATTCAAGAAAATTACGAACAAGTGAATGCGACCACGAATAAAAGAAGCAATCGTTCGCACAATTTAAGCAATATGAAAATTGACGAAGGACAGTATATTCAAGACCGAACCTATTACGAGTCAAATGCCAATCCTTCGCAACACCGCAGTCAGGGTATGGAGGGACTTGCGATCGACAAAGATGCTTATGTACAAGACCGAACGTATTATGAGTCGAATGCTAACCCATCTCAGCATCGTAGCCAAGGTTTAGATGGATTGGCAATAGATAAAGACGCTTATGTTCAAGATCGAACGTATTATGAATCAAATGCCAATCCGTCTCAATATCGCAGTCAGGGCCTGGAGGGACTGGCGATTGACAAAGACCGTTATATTAATGATAAGGAATATTATGATTTTATTGTCAACAAAGGTCGCGATATCAATACAAAAACGCTCGACGAATTAAATGGAAATACGCGTACATCTGTAAAAGACGTGATGCAATATCAAACCGAGTCGGGTAAAAATACGGGATATACGTTACTCACAGAAATGCCCGATATGGAACTTGAGCACCATATGCCTCGATATACTATGGCAAGCGCCGTAAACGATCCAACGGTGCATAGACGCGTTGAGCATCAAAATACTATTCAATTGCGTGAAAATATTCCTCGTGTATCCACCGTGCGCAATGTCGCAAAGATTGAAGACATGAACAATTTTGACTATGCTTCCTCGCGCGAGTACAAATTACCGGAGACGTTACAGAAAGGATCGTTTTTAAATGGGGGTGCGGCGCCAACAATGGATCGCTCCCAGATACAGTTTCGCCAAGATCCAAATAAAGAACGAATTAAAAAATATTTAAATGACACACAATTTGGACGATTTAACCATTAGCGCGGTCCCGTCCGCGCGCCAACGGAGTTTAATGAGGAGGGGTCCCGCCGAGGGGTTCCGCCCCCTCACGGCGGTCTTTAATGCGCGCGACGGAGTAATAATGGGCTACGCCCACTTTGGGAAGCATTTAATGAGTGGTTTTACTAGTGAAGCTTGCGAAGCAGGCTTCTTTAAACCCGTTGCGTGCGTGCGGAACAGCGCTTTGAGGGTACGGCCCTTTTCCAAAGGGCTGTTGAGTAATACTGGGCTACGCCCGCTTGACACCTTCTTTGTAGGTCATTTTATTCCGCCGTGAGGGGGCGGGACCCCTCAATGGGACCGCGCCGTTAAAAAGCAGTAAAATATAAATATAAAACTCTAAATAAATGTCATACGAACAAAACAAGCCATCTATATCTTATTATGTCAACTTGGCAACGTATACAACGGGGTATTTTGGAAACACAAACTTTAATCCTCCTTTATCCGAGCCTATTCCAAAGACAATTGTATCCTATACAATGAACAATTATAATAGTTTAACGTTGCCAGTTGAAAAAACATCCCAAGATGTGCGCACATACATAACGTACGCAAAAATGGCAAGTGCTTACCAAAAGCCTGATTGTAGCGTGTGTTCTCCATCCAACTGCCAACAGTAAATCAACAGATAAACTTTTTTAATTATTATTTAAAAACGTGTCAAATATATAGAATGGGTACACCCATTCTACGAGTCTTCGTAGCTCAGTCGGTAGTAGCGCATGACTGTTAATCATGAGGTCACTGGTTCAATCCCAGTCGAGGACGCAAATTTTTTTAAAAATCTAAAAAAATTTAAGGTGGTTACTTTACAACTCGGTACATCACCGATCCGTCTTTTCGTGTAATTCTAATATACTCGCCACGTTGAAAATAGTAATAACGACTAATTGGATCGGTGTGTAATAATGTAGGCAAACGCCCTTTAAAACTTTTTTCAAGTTGTTCTTTTTCTTCCTTTGTGGCCCGCTCGTGTTTTGGGACAAGTCGATGCTGTGTAATATCCAACTGAAGTTCTTGTAAACTAAACAACTCAATGTCCAAATTTTCAAGCGATTTTTTGGCACTTGATGTTACACTATCTCTGTAGATAATAATACAGCGATTGTATCCTTCTCTATTCATAATCGACATGTAGTCTTTAATGCCCTGTATACTTAATTTTTTATCATTGCAAATAAACGAAATGATTTTGTGCGTATCTTTCTCTCTAACGCCTATTTTTGTGCTACGAATCGTAAAGTCTTCTTTTGAATCTTCTTCGAGAATGTACCCACGATCCGTCAACATTTTTTTAAGCGTGCCAATGGCTTGAATCTCTAGATGAAAACTTGTCATGTTGATGTTTAATTTAAATTACTTTCTAATTTAAAAAATCAAATTTATATAAAATGTCAGACGATAATAAAAAACTTGAACAAATCAAAAAAGCCGATTCCCTTTTTAGTAAAAAGCGGTTGCAAGAAATTGAAAATTCTATTAGCGATGAAGACAAAAAACGTTATGCTAAAATTGGTGAAGAAATGTACAATTCAATTAGCTTTGAAGATATTAATTCTCAAGGAAAACTTGCAACCGAAAATGCCGAAGCCATTGAAATGGAAAATATATCACAGATAAAGGTAATGTTACAATCTGGTATTCATCCAAGCTATTTGTCCACTCAAGAAAAAGATATGATGAAAAATGCGTTTGGAGAAAAATGGTACGAGCAGTACGGATTTTTAGAAACGGATTTGAATCGTATTAATTTTTAATTTTTTTATCTAGATATAAAATATGGTATACCGTCTAGTCCCATCTTACAAATTTCGACCCCGGTCTCATTTTGGAATGGAAGATATGACAAAGCCTAAAATGCTAAAAGGTATTGCTTTAGGTGCACTTGTCGCTGTTATTGTTTTATTTATTCTTGCTTATCTTGTTTTGAAACAAAACCTCCTTCAACGTTATGCCGTTATCAAGGACGGAAAAGTTTGTTTAGATTGGAAAACGTTTGGTCTTGAATTGATATTGCCAGTGGTACCAGTATGTTTGGTGTTGGGAGGAGTTTTAGGACATCGCTATATAGCTGATTAACTCGGCTTATTTTTAATTTAATTTAATGAATGGTTTATTAAATTAAAAATGAAAAACATTGATAAAATTTATTTGATCAACATGAAACGATCTACGGATCGTCTCGACCATTTTATGTCCGAGATGCGTAAACACAACTTGCCTTTTGAAAAACTACACATTTTTAGCGCGATTGATGCGACCATTCACGACCTTACTCCAGACGAGCTTGAATTGACAAAACATATGAAAGAGAACGGTGAAATAAAAACCGTTATATGCAACTTTCTTAGTCATTACTATGTCTGGAAAGATATCATTGCCAATTCGTATAAAAACGCGCTTGTCTTGCAAGATGATGTGTATTTTGTTGACGACATCTCTGAAAAGATTGATAAAGTGGTTGAGTATGCCCCAGCCGATGCCGTTATAGTAAATATTGGGTTACATAAAGCATCTGCAAACTCAATGTTTATTGAATGGCCTTTAAATGAATCTTATGATACCAATATATACGCCAATAAATACTTGAACGATCATGTTTGTGTATATAATGAAGGTGTAAATCCGTGCAGTCTTTCTTATATTGTAAGAGGTGCTGAAATAGCCACTCACGATTTTTTTTCAACATTTCATACGAATAGTGGCGCGATTGACGGGTTTCTTAACACTTTTCATGTTAACAATCGTATTTTTTACGGCAGTCGATACATACTGGCAACAGGCAATGCAAATTTTAAAAGCACAGTTTTTAATGGACCTACATTCAACGAGTATTTGTCATCATATATACAAAATATAGATGACGATGACGACGATGACGACGATGATGAAGATGATGAAGATGATGAAGATGATGAAGATGATGAAGAATAATAATTGTAAAATTGATCTTTTTTTTATATTTTCAAGAAATATAAAAATGGCAACAACGAAAGATTTTCAAAAAGTTCCTGACTTTTTCATGTCAAAAGATGACACGAAACCTGTTAATACCAACCCTCGTTATCCAAACTTTTTTCAAACCCATTTTACCGCAGGTGACATTGACCAATTTGAAAGCTACCGCGACAGATCCAATGGGTCAAATCCATCTAGATCGGTCTCACTAGATGGAAACATATGGAAAACGATCGAAAAGTTAGAAGACGTGGGTGGAGATGAGAAAATCGAAAAAATCGAAAAAATCGAGAAACTCGGTGAGCATCTTGACTGGGTTAAATACAAATCGCTTACGACCGAAGATATTGACAATACGTTTCTCTATCTATTTGAAAAATTTAAAAAAGGTATTTTTGTCAAAATCAAAGACAATGCGCTTGCCGTTTTTTTACCATTTAGTAAACACAATTATATCAATGAATGGGGAAATCGCATGATTGCGCCGCCTCCATCTGACATGATTGCATTTTTAACTTATGCCAGTCGGCTTCAAGGATATACTATTACGCATCATCAAATAAACAAGTTTACACACAAATGGTATGCCAACAACTGTTTGGTTCGCCCAGAATTTCCAATCGGCGAAAACGATCGGGGCGTTTCCAATCTAAAAGATATGCTACTGACACTATGCGCTGAACGAGAAGTTCCTGATATTGAACTTTTTTTCAATCGTCGCGATTTTCCCCTACTGAAACGCGATGATACGGAACCGTACGAGCATATATTTGACAGTGATAAATTTCCCCTATTGAGTCATCGTTATGACAAATACTGTCCAATTTTATCAATGGTTACCACTGATAAGAATGCCGATATACCCTTTCCAACAATGGAAGACTGGGCACGTGTCAGTTACCAGAAAGACAGAAAACTTTTTGCACCCGATTTTAGAACCTATGATGATATGGGGAAAACAACGCCATGGGAAAAGAAACGCCCTACGGCCGTTTTTCGAGGCGCGTCAACCGGTTGCGGTGTAACCGTTGAAACCAATCCACGTTTAAAACTAGCCCATATGTCTTACACAGATCGTGGCCGTGTAGAAGACGGTATCTCCTTATTAGATGCTGGTATCACGAAATGGAATTGTCGTCCGCGAAAAATCGCCAAAAATCCTCACCTCCAAGTCATTGACCCAGGTAGAATGGGATTTCCATTGGTATCATTTCTAACGCCTGTAGAACAAACCGGATACAAATACATCATCAATGTCGACGGGCACGTATCTGCCTTTCGTTTATCTCTTGAACTATCAATGGGCTCCGTAGTGCTTTTACAAGAAAGCAAGTACCGTGTGTGGTTTCGCAAATATTTAAAAGAATACGTCCATTATATCCCTATTAAAGAAGATCTTTCCGATTTGTACGATAAAATTCGTTGGTGTCGTTCACACGACGCCGAATGCCAACAAATTGTCAAAAATGCAAGACATTTTTACGATACGTTTTTAACCAAAAAAGGTATTCTTGATTACGCCCAACTACTCTTTGTAAATATAAAAAGCATGACTGGTACTTATTTTTACAATTATGATGATATAAGATCACTAATACGTGACAAACAATTAAGCATGTTAGCCCCATATATTTCGTCAGATGAACCTATAGACAACGTGCCCGTTTATCCATTTGAAACGCGTAATATAAATTCAATGGGTGGGTTTGAGATTTTTCTAGACCGCCATGCTATTCCGCACAAACATCTTGTTAGCAAAAAACAATTGCACAAAAGCAAAGATAGTACCATCCATACATTTCAACTTGATAAACTATTGATTGACTTGAAAGAGTCATCACGAAAGCTTGAGCGCGTCAATGAAGCGTTTGTAGGCATTTACTGTCTCAATAAACTGTTACGTGATATACCCAATTTTAAATATACATTTGGTTTAAAAAAAAAAGATGAAAGCGAAACCCCTTATACACTTGTAAGTGAACACATTAAAGGGGTCTTATTAAGTGAATATATTAAAACATGCAGTTTGGGTGATTTGGTATCTATTCTAAAAATACTTTTTCTTGCATTATCAGTTGCCCAAGAACGATGTGGATTTGTACATAATGATCTAACATGTTGGAACATTGTTGTATACACGTTACCAACTGTACAACATTTTGTGTATTCATTCAAAGACCAAATTTTTACAGTAGACACAAAAATAGTGCCTGTTATTATTGATTATGACAAAAGTCATGTCATCCATGATGGGTTCTTTTACGGTCCAACGTTTAAAACAAGTACGGTACAAGACTGTTTTTGTGTGCTTATTCATTCTGTATACGATTTTTGTACATCTCGACGTTTATCTGCGCATGAGTTGCAGGTATTATTGTATATGGTAAACTTTTTATCTGAAACAGAGTTTCATCGAATGAGATTAACAACCTATCCTGAATTAATGGAATTTTTAACTGCCAATAAAAAATACAATGAAATAGTCTATCGCAATAAATGTGATTTGGAAAAGTTTGAACCATTCGATTTTTTAATGCATTTTTCAGAGATTACTTTACAGTCAGCAATCGGGGTTTATCAAATTGACGGTCAAAAAGTGGAAAAACCTTACACCTATATTAACCCATTATTTTATTACACGCTGATTATAAGGGATTATGAAAAAACGCATAGAGCTGTATACGAGTATTTGGATAAAGTTGAAGAACAAGTGAGAGATGTGGTCATTAGTAAATTTTCTAAAAATTTTATTTATTATGTCAATGCGACAAACCAAATTATATTTGCTGTATCAAATGTACTTGCTTTTGTTGACCAGTATAAAGATCTTATTGGGAATGATAACCACTTTATCGAAGCAAGAAATTGTCGCCGTATTTTAACTCGTTTAGCCGATCAAATGCATCTTCAATATATAAAATTAGATATGGCATCATGTGGACACACTACAGAAACACGAGAAGTAAAGGGCAATCCATCCATGTTATTTTGTGCCATATGCAAAAAAGAAATACCAAAGATAAAGCTTTCATCAAAAGTAACATTACCACCCACGTACAATCCTTTTTTTAGCCTCGCAAAATATACAGACCATACATTTTCCGTTCCAAGCGTCGTTTTAAGTATGTTACAAGGAAATGTAAAAATTTTAAACGAAAAATATATTTCAATTTGGGAAATGATACGCAATATACTATTATATAAAAATCCTTATACCATCCCAGATGAAGCTGATTTTCGTAAGAAATACGGACGCGTCTTGTCAATAATGTCACCTTTGGCTATATTAAACCATAATGCTTGCATTAATACATTACGATGGTCAAGTCAACAGTTGTATAAAAAAGACCTAGAAGGACTATTAAAATTACCCGACCCGCCACAAAAACATTTGCGCACCGTCCAAAGGATTTTAGCATTAACAGAGAGCTACTAACGTATCACGGCATTCTATTACATATCTTATCTATATCTATATAGATAAGATATATTTTTTAACCACAGACTCACTCTACACTAAATTAGTACTTCATATGAAATAACATTCGATCCGGTCCTTTATTTCTCAGTTTTATAGGTGGAAATTGTCTCAATCCATTCTCGTTAAAATCGCCAAGTACAGAATTCCATACACTAAGTTTACTGTTGGCTTCTGCCATCTCAATGTCTGTTTGAATGCCGTCAATCAATAATGAAATTGTTTTGTCTACAATATATCCGTAATCGTCTCGTTGCGACTCGTCAACAACAAGAAACTTTCCGTAAATATCACCTGTTCGCGGAATATGATTTTCGTATACCCCATATAAGGCAGTTATAACAACTTTATCAGATGGTACAATTTTCTTTTGCATGGATTTGTATAAATAGTCGTACACTTTTCGCTTTATCATGGATACCGTTCGCTTTGTAAAAACATGTCTTGGTAATGGGGCCCACTCTGTAATGGTTGCCCAGCCCACGTATTGGGATAGATCGATGATATCATTGTATTCTTTATTTGTATCTATAACAGTTCCCTTTACAACGTTAAATAAATCATTTTGGTCAATACATTGTGCGTATTCCATTTTATATTTAATTTAAATTTAAAATGCAATTTAAATTTAAAATGGACGTACTACTTTATAGCAAATTTTCAAATGCATCAAAACAATTGATCCTTCAATTACAACAAACGCCTGACATACTTGAAACAATTACAGTAACATGCGTCGACAATAAAATGATCCGTGCACAAATATTGGCAGATGAAAAAATTAAATTTAAATATCTTCCATGTTTCATTCGCTTAAATGATGATACAGGAATCTTTGATATTTATGAAGGTAAAAATGCCTTTGACTTTTTCACGTCTTTGCAACAACAAATTAAAAATGTACAGCATGATGCCGAAATACCTCAGCAATCTAGATTAGTCCAATCGGTTAAATTGCCTTCTCCTTCTCCCCGTCCACTTTCACGCGAAAAAGTTGAATCCATTGAAAGTGTTGAAAGTGTTGAAACCATTGAAACACCCAAACAAATGCCTGTAACAAAAATTTCAACATTGAAACAAAAAGCACATGAGACAGGAACGCAACGACAGTTGCACGATTTAAAACGCAAGGAAGAATTTACAAAAACCCAAAATACATCTAAAAAAGCCCCTAACAAAATAACCACTTCTTTTCAACCAAAAAAAATGACATTTACACCTATAGAAGAGTTAGATTTCGACTCTGATGCGCAAATTGACACACTCGTTGATATAAATGATATAAACGAAGAAACGGAAGAAAGGGAAGAAACGGAAGAAAATGAAGAAACGGAAGAAAGGGAAGAAAAGGAAGAAAGTAGCCAAAAAACTCAAAAGGAGCAAAAGAAAGGGATATCTACTTATACCCACATTCCTAAAAACAAAGATACAGATTTTTCAGAACGTGAAATAAAATCAAAACAAGCTGAAACAAATGCTGGTAAAAATACAGGCTCAATATTGTCAAAGGCCATGCGTATGCAAAAAGAAAGAGGATCTTAAAATATTTTTTGACATCCATTAGGAACTCCATATGTCCTATCGCTTTTTAGAGCCTTATAATCAAATGTTGGCCCGTATTTTACACATGCACAATTATTACAGCCATTTGCATCATAAAAAGGCTCAATCATTCTATTTTTACAGAACGTAGAGTTTCCTGTGTTTTTTAAAGTACGATAAAACGGCTCGATGATCATGTTACTATAAAGATAAATAACTGATACAAATGCAATAATTGAAAATATTGCAAGCAATCTTGACATTTTTAATTTAAAACAAATTAAAAATATACCACTTTTTTTACAAATTACACGCCCGACAACCTCTTTATACCAAATAAGGCATCAATCTGACACAATGGATTTGGAGCAGATGGGCTATAATAATCGGTTGTAATTGTTTGATAAAGTATTCCACTGGGTAGAAACACCGAAAAGCGTAAACAGTCGTTTGGTTTAAATTTAACAGTTTGTGTCATTGACCCGGCATCCAACTTTATAAAAGGCGAACGAAGTGGATCATTGATATCTGTAATAGGTACTAAAAATAAGGCACGATTGCTGTTTGGATTATTACTGTAAATGATATTTTTGGAGGATGAACTACCCGCTGTTACATTGGTAAATTCTACGTAAACGTATGGGTAAAATGCAATACGAGCGCCTGTAATAAGAGTTATATTTGGAAGCGTCAAATTTATCAAACTAATCTCGTATGCAACTGTCTCGTTTTGCGAAACAACGCTTCCATTATAAATCAACGGGTTATAATTATCATTTGAAAATGAAACAATATTAACTGTACTATTTGGCGATGGAAAGACTATTTTGGTTTGATCGCTTTCATAACTTGGGTAGTACGCCGTTGCCCCTTTCACATTTGGCGGATTCATGGGTGTAACAAAACACGCATTTATACCATTTCCAATATATGCGTTTATGTAAAAACAAGCGCCTTGGATATTGTATATTTTTTGTGTTTGATTATCTGTTATAGGCGTGGGGTATGTATAAATAAATTGTCCCATGTAATAATTATCAGCAGAATTTGCACCATTACCAAGAAAAATACAATTTGATATATTAAGTGGAGGCATGGTTGGATAAATGCTTGGCACGTTCAAGGCGGAAATTAGGGGTACAGTTGGGTTACTAGAAATGGTTAAAAATTGAGTTGGCAATGTTTTTCGAAGTGAATATTTATCTGTTTTTTTCCAACCACTAATAGCGTTCTCAAGCGTGGCTGTACGTATTGTATAATCGTATGAAACAATTTTACTGTACACCACATTACCACCAGTAACCGATGAAAGGGTTTCATCAACAAGATAATAATTATTGTATGCTTGATCATACGTTGCTATTTTTTTACCGCACTCGTCTACACCTGGTAAAACTACAGTATAAGGTCCTGTTGGGCCGTTTAAATTACTTGGATCAATAATTGTTACCGTAGAAGCCGTAGACGGTGCAGTTATTAAAGGAGTTTTAAATGTGAGAAGACCACTGCTTGGGCTATAGCTTTGAATGATAGCTGTATTTGTAGTATATTGACTTGGAACCTGTAATTGATAACCAACATAAAAATCAACAACATTTTTATAAGGAGATGTTAGATAACTGCCTGTAGGACCATTCACATTTACGTATACGGCATAAATAGAGCTAGAAGGACCTGTCGATGCATACGAATTATCCACTACGCCTCCTGTATATCCCGTGCTTCCAGTTGCACACCATAAATAGTCAATAACACCGTTTGTAACGGGGTCAGCAACATCCATTGTTTGGGTATAAATTGCGCCAACAGGGCCATTTGGGCCTGTGTACCCGGTTTGTGAATAATAATAACCTTTTACTTGTTGATTTGTATTTAATGAACGAGGAGGTGCAAAAGGTACTTCAAATTCGGCAGGTTGTGGGTATTGATTGCGGTTGCGATTGGCGCTACTTATCTCTATAAAACGACGATTGCTCATTTATTTATTCTAATCTATTAAATTAATTTATCACCCTTTTTTACAAAAATAAAAACGCGGTACCAAAAACGTTATATTCCTTAAGCGATTCGTTCAATTCCAACCAAGGCATCAATTTGCACAAATGGGTTTGTTCCAGATGGGCAGTAAAAGTCATTTTCAACCGTTTCAAACAATTTTCCATTTGGTAAAAATACGGAAAATACGAGGCAATCGTTCGGTTTAAATTTAATTGTTTGTGTCATTGATCGGCCACTCATCTTTACAAACGGCGTAATGTCTTTATCTTTAATATCCCGTATTGCTACTTGAAAAACCGCCTTATCACTTTCTGGGTTATTACTGTAAATTAAATTAGGAGCTTGATTATTTTTAACAGAAAATTCAACATAAACATACGGGTAAAAAGCGATAGAAGATCCCGTAACAAGCGAAATGTTTGGCATGTTTAATGAGAGTAATGACAACTCGTATGCAACATATTCATTCTGTGACACAGTACTGCCATTATACATTAACGGTACATAATTTTCACGTGCAAATGATACGATATTCACACGAGTGCCCGGTACAGGTGGCGCGGTTACTTCTGTATTTGTAAAACTTGGGTAATATTCCGTATTTCCATCTACATATGGCGTATCAACATATTTTATAAAACAAGCATTATATCCGCTTCCAACGTAGGCACTAATATAAAAACAACTTCCTTGGATATTTTTTAGAGGCGTGGTTTGACTATTTGCCACCTCTGGTGGGTAAATGTACATGTATTTACCTGTATAATAATTATCAGTTGGGTTTGCCGAACTGCCTAGAAAAATACAGTCAGACGTGGTTAATGTTAGTTGTGGCGATTCGGTAAAAGTTGGCACAAGTGTTAATGTTGGGAAAGGATATGTGGTAAGAATAAAAGGATTTTTAAATTTTAGTTTTGTAATATTATTACTGTTATGTGTGACTGACACAATCGTATTTGGTACACCATTAATAATGATCTGAAATCCCTTGTAATTAAAATTTTGATCAAGTCCAGTTACATTCACCGTAAAACTGTTTGTTTGTCCTATAATAGTAAAAGTCAATGTTTGCACGGTAGTGGTGGTGATAAATTCATCGGGCAATGTCTTTCGAATCGAGTACGTATCAGATACAGCCCATGTACTAAAAGGTGTCTCCAACGTCGCTGCCCTAATAACATAATTATAGGCACTAATTTTACTTGACACAATATGTGTTCCAGCCGACTGCGTCTCGTTTACAAGATAATAACCATTATATGATTGCGTATAATCAAGGATGGATTTACCACATAGGTCAACACCCGGAAGCGTAATCACCGCGTTTGTGCTTGGGTCTGTTATTGTAATATAACTACCAACCGTTGGAGTGGCCGATAAGGCAGTCTGAAGCAGGAAACCACGTGTAGTCGGGTTATATCCAATAATAAGCGAGCTTGATTCTACTGGATCATACATATTCAGCACATACCCCACATAATAATCTGGAACAGTTTGATATACAGAAGATAGACCGGATACATATACGGATGATGTGCTGGAGCTTGCTAACACGGTGCCGTATTCCGGATAAGCATGATAATTGTAACTATTTCCATTGGTTAAATTTATAGTGTTGGAAAAATTAATTTGAAGATGAGGCTGATAATAAGAGCTGACTGTTTCAATTGCAACAATTGCATTAGTAGATATATGACGTATAATAAGAAGCTTTGAAACCAAATTAACATGTTCATCTATAGTTGCAGAAATTGTTGGTCCTGAAGAGCCGTTATATTGCATACGATTGTCTTCTTCTGTTCGTGACACAATCTCGATTCCACTCCACATGTACTCGATGATGCCTTTTAAAACTGGATCGATGACGCTTGTACTTTGTGTGATAATTTGTTGATTGCCATTGTACACAGCTTTTATTTGTTCGGTTTTTCTATTTAATGGAGGAGGGCCAAAAGGTACTTCAAACTGAGACGGTTTTGGGTAACGAGTTCGATTTCGGTACGAGCTAGATATTTCTATAAAACGTTGATTACTCATTTTATAGAAATATCTTTTTTAAAATAAATATAAATGTCGTACATGTCATTTAAAACAAGTAAAACGTCAATAAGTAATACAAAATATTTTTTGCCGACCTCGCTTGATTACGAACAAGATGTTCATTCTATTTTAATGGTCCAAGACAATAATATGAATGAACAACAAAATTATACATACGGGTTGCCCATACAAAACGATATCTACGCATATCGCTACAATTCCTTTTATAAAGGAAGCAGAGATGCGGATTTAATGCCAACACCTTATACCACGGTCGAATTACCTGAAACAACTCCATCCGAGTTGTTTTCGACTAAATCAAAACCGCTACCTACACATGTCGTTGAAAATTACTCCGAATTGAAAGTGGAAGATGACAACGGGACGTGTGGCTTTGTGGAAGACGGCGACGGCGTAACGAGTGCATGTGGAAAAGGTAAAAATTTGTATAAAATAATGGATCCACGTTTCAACTTTCGCGAAGCAGCTAAAAACTGTATTTTATTAGAAGATCACCTGACGCATTCGGGAAAACAGTGTTCTGATTGTATCAAAAAACACTGTTTAATGATCGAAGGATTTCTCGAGGAAGGACTTACCCTTGACAACGAACAAAAACACAAAGCAGAGTTTGATAAATGCATCAAAGAGTTTCGTTCCATCTTTAAAAGACTTGCGACACAGTTAAAAGATGATACGTTAACAGATGAAGATTGTTGTAAGCATGCACAAGAAATACGCGCGTTTCGAAAACCTCTTTGCCAAAAATATGCAACTTTTTTTTAAGACACGTTAAATAAAAAAAATAAAATAAAATAATATCTTAAAGAAAAGATGTCTGCTTATTATTCTACGCAAAATAATGCAAATGGCGGTTTACCCGGAAATTTTGGAATTTCAAATGCTATCAGAGTAGGCGTGCAAGGAAATGTTCCAAATTACAATTATGGAATCAATAATGCGGGCTTGTTGCCACCATCCGCCGCCGTTAACACTCAAACCAATATAATGATGCCATTGTTGAGTGGATACAACGCAAATGGTCTTGGTGTATCTAGTGCTCTTGCCCAGAGCGTTGAAAAGTCTCTTGATCTTGACAAGTCTGCTATTAAATACAATGGAAATGTGTTGAACCCCCCTGGCCACCCTAAATACACGGCTTATGCAAACGAAACGTCGTTTAATGTTGCTCAAAACTAAATAGAAAAGCCGTACCAAAAACGTTACGTTTAAATTAACTATTTAACTCGCTTTAAATATAAAAAGTGAAAGAAAGTGTCACATATAATATTAATATTATATGTATTTAACCAGTCACTTGGGTTTCTTATTTATGAATAAAGAAAACGGTATATTATAGAGATTGCTGTGGATAAGCCTTCTTAAATTTAGTGTGATTTAGTTCCGTCGTTTGTACAGGTGGCAATACTCTCATGTCATTGTAGGGAACTCTATAGGGATTGACGGATTTCATTCCAAGCATTGCAGGTAACATTATACGGCTTTCTCCTCTTACTGAATCGTTGCATGCGCTAACATTGTAATTTACAAGTTTTGCATACCCGCTCATTTATTAAATAAAAAAAAGCTAATTTCAAATTTTAGACGGCTTTTTCACAAAAAGCCGTACCAAAAACGTAACGTTTAATTTAACTATTTGGAGCCACAATCTCGCTTCAAATATAAAAAAGTGAAAGAAAGTGCTATATATATTATATGTATTTTAAACACAAAATCAGCCACTAAAAATAACATTTTTATAAAAAAGGTGTAAATAGGTAGTCAACATGCTGTGAAATTTTAGCGATAGGAATTATAAGATGGATAATCCATCGTATAAAAGTGAAAAAGTGAAAAACTGAAAAAGTGAAAATAATCAGCGGGCAAGAGAAGGCGTATTAACAAGGCCTGTGGGTTTATCAACAAATCGTGGATGCGATGGAAAAGCAGGCGCTTTCTGACCCGTGAGCAGTCTTAACATTGCCTTGTGCTCCGAATTGTCAAATTCCGACAGCCAGTCATAAAAAGACGGGCAAACGACCAAGCACAAATGCTCGAATAATTGCTCGACACTTTCGGTGTCGTATTTCATCGAAAAATAGGGTGCAAGGATGCCTTTCATTTTCATTGAAAGAATAAAAGGCATGTTTTCGGTCACAAACGCGTGTTTTTCTTGACGTGTCTTTAAAGTGTCTTTTTTGTCGTTCAACACAATAAGGTCAATCATATCGCCCACTGGGTGTGCCAACTCAATGTCGACCGCGCTTATCGCGGTCTGTTCGCCCAATGCGTTCGTCAGCATGACCGTTTTAAACGGGGTATCGATTGGATCGTCAACACACATCGCAACCGTATTAAAAGCTTTTTCTTTTGTTGAAACAAAGTCGATTTTTTCGCAATAGTCGCCGTCCCATTTTCGTCGTTTGATTTGATCAAATTGGCAAGCATGTCGTGGTGACAAAAAGATAAAAGAATGCTTGAACGACGTATTTGCGATAAGCGAATAATGAACAGGCTGGACGGCATCAATAAGCTTTTTGCCACAGCAATCGTTCGTAAAGTAAAAAAAGCTTTCCATGTCAACCACCTTTTTCCAATAGGTGTCAAAATCCTTGACAAGAGATGCATACACCGTGTGGACTTCGGGCGAGATGTAAAGAATAACATGCGAGGTCGATCGTTTGGCTTGAAACTTTGCAAACTCGTCGTTCATTACAACCGTCTTAATTTCAGGCCGGTCTTTTGCACTGTATGCACTTGGTAGCTGGTTGATAAACACAACCGTCAGCTCGTCGTCTTTTGGCTCCGGAGGAACAAGTCCTGCCAAGCTAAATGGTGATTGCACAGGCACCACGCTTCCCGTATCGTTTGATGTAAGGATGTTTGGATTGGATCTCGCAAAATTGTCCGAATTGTAGTAAAGACAAAACTGGAGCCCGTGGTCGTTTGGAGTGGGCGTTGTGGGATCCGTCAGCGAAATGCGAACATCTGACACATTGGATGGGTGGACCACAACGTTGACCATTTTGATACCCGTCATGTCCATAGAAGACGGAATCAGCTTTTTGGTGGGGGGCGTGTTTACAACCTCTGTCTGAAAAAGTGCAATGCTGGTTCTTTTTCCGTCTTCCTCCACACGACCACGGATAACGTGACAAGACACAGTAGCGCTAGACATCTTTCTGGGTGCTTTATCATTCTTATTTTCAAGATTAAATAATCGATTTTATACCGCTTCTTGGTACTAGTTAACACTTGATTTTATAAGATGGGTAACCCATCGTATAAATTTTTAGATACTCTCTCACTCACTTACGCTTACTTACTTGCTCGTTTTGCCAATGCGTCGGACAGGTGCCTTGGCCGGTGCAGGAGGGGGCGAAGGAGCTCTCTCAGCAGGAGATGGGGCTACTTCCGCGTCATCTCCATCGTCGTCTCCTTTCAACGACCCCTTGTCATCGTCTGCATCCGCGTCTCCGTCTCCGTCTTCCTCATCTTTGCTTTCAGAGTGCACGGCAGAGGCAAATGATTGAAGAGGAGGCGCAGGGGCATCCGCCGCGCTAGGACGCAAAAGACGCTTGACACCCGATTCGCGCATTTCGACCTCTGCCTCATGAAGCTTGACTTGGAGGCTTACCTTGCTACCAATAAAGATGCCCTCAATCTTGATCGCGGCCTTTACAAAGCATTGCTTGTTCATCAATGTCATCGGGTCAATGTCACGACCGTACTTGTCGTAAAACAAGCTTGTAATGGTTTGCATCTTTTTGTTTTGCAAAACCTTGGCATAAAGCATTGGACTGGAACCTTCCACCACCTTGCCCTTTTCACGCTTGATGTAAACGGGGTTAAACTTCTTTAAATCAGCCTTCTCAAGCTCGTATTTGCCAACATCATCGCGATGCTGGAGAATGTAGTCGACCGCGTGGTCACAAATCTTGTTAAATGTGTCCAAAAAGGCCTTCTCTTCTTGTGTGGGCGCGTCCATATTTGTCAAGCACATCGCCAACGTGTATCCATCCGTCTTGCCCGTTGTCATGTTGACACTAGGAGACAGACCAAAAGAAAAGAGACGAGAAGTGGATAAAATCAATTCTCCCAACGTTCCGTCAGGATTGCGGGTTCCCATTTGAATACGCTTGAACGTCACCGAACTGCCTGGAATGTTTCCATCGCGGGGCTTTCCGTAAACAATATTGGAGGTGTTGTAGCCATTGGCCGTAGTAATTTGGGTGTTGTCGAAACTCATCTTGCTTGTCTTTTATAAAGGTTGTTTCTTTTTAAATAATAAAATAAAAAATCGATTTTATATTTTTTATTTTCAACCCAATTTAAAGCGCAAATTTCACAAGCAAAATTGCCACCAAAATAAACATGAAAACTCCAACACCAATGTATACCTTGTGAGAGAGTGGCATATCGGTCTGGAAATTCTTTACAGACGGCTTAGATGGTCCTGATGGCTTGGGCGGTTCAGGCGTAGGATCATAAGAAGAGCATACTTTACTTACTTTTCTATTGTCATAATTATAAAAATCAGGATATGGATCCATATTTGTGACGTATTTTAATACCTCATACCAAGTTGAGTCTGGTCTATTATTTATTGTATGTGTCGATTTGGTTGCATAAACGCATTTATATTTTCCGATAATTTCCCTATCTTTAAGCAAAAATGCCAAAATAAACGCATTTTCATGATTAGTTGATTTTGAGTAGGCATCTCCGATATCGGTATCGGTCTGATTGTTTTCATTTTCAATTTGATAAAGTGGATTGTCATCTTGCGCCCATTCGCCAAAGAAACTACCATGGCCGTCATCATTCTGATAGGCATCCACTGCCATCGCCATCTTCATAATTTTATCCACAACATCGTATTTATATGGCATGTTTTCATTACCACTCTTCATCTTGTTAAGAACTTTGAGGCCATACACAAATGTATTGTCATCTTGGGGATTAAATATCTTGAATTTACGTTGTGACATTTATTATTTAAAATAATAAATTTTCAATTTTCAATTAGTTTAAAAACTTTAAATTACAAGTCGTCTATTTTTAATAATGGGTGTACTGGATACTTGTCTTTCCATGTTTCAACAATCTGTTTTCGAAAACTAAACTCGGCGTGTTCACTTGTTTTTTCAATATCAGAAACATTAATGTATTTTGGTTCTCGGCCATTAAAATAATCAAATAAAGCCTTTACAATATCCATATTCTTTTTCAAAAAACGCAATTGTCGTCCATAAATATAATACAGCGCATATACAAGCTTTACATAAAAATCTTGTGTAATTGGCGTAATATAAGTGTTTACCGATTTTTTATTCCAATGAACAAGAGTATCCATAAGAGTATCGATCACCCCTTGGTCTTTTTTGTACCCCTTTCCAATAATATAAATCTCCGAATTGCCTCCACGACTTGCCATTGGTTTTGTCACATAAAAATGTTTAAATACATTACACAAAAGACGTAATAAAGACATATTAAATGGCTTGAAAAATAAAAACATTTTGCATACCATTGTTCCACCCTCTTTTAAGGTTTTCAATCCGCAAATTACTTGTCCAAGATTAAGAGGCGCTTCGGCTTCTTCTTCATTAAATTCAGCGCCAATGCCAATATCGCTGGTGTATAAATCGACCTTGTCAGCCAATCGGTCTTCTATAATCTTGATCATTTTTGGATCAAGTACACTTCCACCGTTTTCTGCATTCATCAACCAACGATTGGGGTATTTTTCATATAATTTAAATGAATCTTTGAAAATCTCCTTATTGGCACCTTTTCCATCGCCCGGCCATAAACTATTTGCATACCATTCGTATTTTTTAGATTTTGTACAAGTCTTGATATAATGGTTTAATGCCAGTATAAATGCTCCCGGAAATTCTGCATTGCAAAAAATTGTAAATGTTTCGGGATGGTCTACGGGGACAAGGTTAAATGTGTGAATCATTTCCCAACATTTCATCCATGCATTTGTGATTGAACCTGCTTTGTGAACGCGTTTTTCGACGTCGCGAGCATACACTTTTAACTGATCCAATGTCTTTGTAACGGATGAATAAAAATTAAATTTTCTCATATCTTTGCGATTGTTGTGAAAAACATCGATCTGGGCCTTTTCCTTTTCAAGATTTTCCTCCAATGCAAGTTTTTTGTCTTTTATAATAGGTCCATCTCCATCTCCGCCTCCTCCTCCGCCCCCGCCCGTTAATTCAATAATAATAGGCTTAGTTTCATCATACTGAGAAGGCATTGAAATCATCTTTACAAAAAAAGATGCAAGATAACTGTCCTTTATCTCTCTACATTCTTGTAGAATCATTTTTTGTTTTGTTGCGGACATATTTAAGAGATAATCAATATCAAGATCCTTACAAAATCGACGAACGTCTTTTTGCGCCATCAATATTCGTATTGCCTTTTTTGTATCTGTAATACGTCTAGCATCCATTGCAACCCTTGAAAATAATGGATTTGTTATTTTACGAGAGGGTCGATATAACTTTCTTGTAAACATGTCATTGATAACTTCATCAATGTAAATATTTCCCACAGGCGTATAAATACTAATTTCTCCATCCCTGTTTTTGGATACCAATGCACTTGTTTTTGGTAGTAAAAACTGTGTATTTTGTTTTTTAACGTCTTCAATGGAGGTAAATGCATTGGTGTGTACATTGTAAAATCCTTGATCAATGATGTCTTCGCCTAGCTCGCCTACTTTTTTAAGATTATCATAGATATCCAATATATAAATGCTTCCATACAATGAAAAGTACAAACAAGGAAGAGTTTGCCAATAATCCGAAATAAGATGAGAACGTTCTAATGTACGCTCAGTTGCGTACGAATAATTAAACAATTTTGTTGCACGTTTCATTTCTTGAACCAATGTATTATTTTTAATAAACACTTCTTGTTCTTTTGTAAGAACATGGGGAGTGTTTGGATAAATATAATATAAAAGTAAACCAATATACTGTTGTATATCATCTACAGAATTTAAAAATAATAGTATTTCATTTTCATAGATGTGTATCTTGCCAACATCGATAATTGAAAAAATATGGCAAAAAACTCTTGTTTCCCTTTGAAATTCAATTTTCTCCTTCTCCTTCTCCTTCTCCGTCTCTTTCCCCTTCTCCGTCCCCTTCTCCGTCCCCTTCTCCTTCTCATCTATATCATCCCAATTTGACGCATTTTCTACAACTGACTCTTCTAAACTATAACCAGATAAAAATACGTCATTTTGGAGAGCAAGTTTATCTGTTTCAAAGAATTTTTTTGTTTTTAAAATAGCGCCATTTATTTTTTTATAGTCTCCATCTTTTGATAAACTTGTAGAAATCGTCGCATGTTTATACTTGAATTCTGCAATCTGTTGCAATTGCAGGGTTATATCCGATGATCGTCCTTTTAAGCCTTCAAATTGAATGACATAAAAATGCTTTAAAGATGTATCAGATGCATCAGATGCATCAGGTGTCTCTGATATTTTTACGTAACTAGCATGATTTGTTACTGATTTTTGCAAAAAAGTCTGTAATTGTACTTGCAACATTCTTCTCTTTATTATTTCATTATAAATAAAATGAAATAATCGTTTTTATATTTAAATCGGTCATTTTATATACAGATACTAATGAATACAAATAATCACGTTGATACACTTTATAATCTTGATAATCTTGATAAACTTATCAAAAAATTAACTATACAAACACCAGAAGAAAAGATTAAAATGTTACGCCAAAAAACATTTTATCATATTACAGATTGGAAAGCGCGTAAAAAGATGCAACGAGAACGAAAACGGATGATCAGACGCTTGAAAAAAGAGTTGGAAAAATCCAAATTTTAATTTAATTTTCTATTTAATGATCTGATTATTAAATAAATAAATAATTAAAATATGCCAGTTACATTTGTGACGGCTTTTTTAGATTTAAATAACATTGAAAATAGACCAAATCATAAAAATACAGTTTTTTACATTAAAAAAGGCCTAGAATTACTCTCATTTCCTCATTTTTTTGTCGTTTTTATAGATGCAGAATCATTGGAATTAATTCCAGAAGAGTTTAAATCAATGCCAAATATTACATTTCATACCATAGATATAAAAACTCTTCCTGTATACCATTTAACCAGCCCGGAATTAAGTCTTCCCATGGGACGAAATAAAGAAAAAGATACATATAATTATTTATGTATAAATATAAGTAAAACTTATCTTGTTGAAAAAGCGATTGATATTAATCCATATCAGTCAACACATTTTGCATGGATTGATTTTGGAGTGATGCATATCATTAAAGATACTTCAATTGAAAAAGAATATTTTAAAAATGCTCTACATACCATTTCAAATTATAATGAAAAACGCATTCGACTTCCTGGATGCTTTGATCCGTTAAGATTGCAAAATACGTCTTTTTTATTATACAAAGATTATCCTTGCTGGGCATTTTGTGGAGGTTTTTTTTGCGGTGAAAAAGAATCACTGCGTTTGTTTTCAAAAGATGTGTTGTCTGTTTTAGAAAATTTAAATTTCATGACATGGGAACTTAATATATGGACATATCTATACAATCAAAAAAAAGAATTGTTTGATTGGTACGGAGCCGATCATAATATCAGCATGTTTTCAAATTTTTAAAATTTTAAATTTTAAATTTTAAAATTTTAAGATTTTTTATAATCGTACTACATATAATTTTACAGAAATTATATGTATTTAGTCACTACTTATTTTGTTTTAATTTTTATTTAAAACAATTTTTTCATCTTCTTCAAACGTTGAAACGGTCTCGTTATAATCTTTAATAATTAATTTTTTCAATCCAAAGTCCTTTGGAAAGATATCCGCGCCATGACAGTCCATATTTGGACCCAAATATGGCTCAATATCTTCTCTTACATCATTTCCATTTTCATCTGTAATGGATTCAATTTGAAAAGCACCTCGTGGCACTTTTAACAAGTAAACATATTCATTCTCCCTGTACTTGTATGGCACTTTTACGTGTTTTTTATTGAAACGCTCTGGTGGTTTTGACGGAAAACAGAGACTATAAAAAACTTTACAGACATCGTATGTGATCTGACAGCAATTTTTCTTATTCTCTGGATCGACCGTATTTTTAAAAATGGAATAAAGTGAATACACCTTTTTAATCTTTGAACGATTGTAAATGGCTGCTAAAAACAAAACGATTAGAAAGTAACCAACGTAAACAATCATTTTATTATAAAAGGATTGTTTTAAAACTGTTTTTATTTTTTGCAAAAAGCCGTATTTACTTGCTTGTCACAATTTTCATAATTCGGTAAAATGCCCGAATATTGGCATCAGACAATGCCAACTTGTGCATCACTTCAAATGTCACCTTACGCGACGTACGCTCCGCCCAAAACCATTGATGGACATTGGATAAAATAGACCATTCGTCTTTCTGACATGCCACTTTTTCTTTCTTTACAAATTTCTTAAAATACATATTGTGCAATTGCTTTGCAATTTTGTAAGTGTAATTCATTGTTGTTGCCACCTTATTTGCGTACTGTGGATACAAAAACAAAAATGTGTGAAACAATGGACTTGACTGGTCTCGTAAAAGCTCCAAAAATCGAAACCCTGTATCTGGCTCATTGTTTCGAATGCAAACGTAGTTTTGATACAACGATCGAATAATCTTGAAATGTTTTCCAGATCCGTCTTTTTTGAATGCAATCACGCCCTGTGTTTGAGACGGGTCGCACGTCTCTACATATCCACGCACATCGTTGACGCTTGCAAACGACAGCTCATGTTGTTTTGGAACGCCAATCGATGTCGTCATATCAAACGTTTCATTTGATACCAATGTACCAATGTGATACACAACGTTGGTCTCTGGCGCATTTGACACAATACGTGTTTCGTTTGTATTGCGAATCAAGAAAAAGTAAACGTTGTATGTACACAAGTTCTCTGTAAATTCGTCAAATGTTTTGCCAATACATTTCAGAAAAATATCACCAAACGATTCATTGCTTCCCCAACGGCTTTTAAAGGCGTCCAATTTTCGGTGGGTTGAAAGGTACCATTTTTTGTGAAAAAAAACGCGCAATAGTGTGCCTTCTTCTGCACTAAAAAACGCGTATTCAGACAAGTTTGAGTGAGGAATAGATGACATTGTTTCTTCATTGTATTCCGGCGTAAACCCAAGCGACGAAGCAACAAGTACAGAGCCGTCAAAAACTAACCCACGATACGCTTTGAGGTCATCGGGGCTTTCATTATTACATGACCGATAAGAATAAATTTGCAAATCAGAGTTGTCATCGGTCTTCTCCACCGATGATTGTAAATGTAAGAGGTGTTCAGGTAAATAAAAGAGGTCGGTCATTTTATTATTTTTTAATTCTATAAATCAGAATTAAAAACTTTTAAGTCCAAAGGTCAGCTTTCACGTTCTAAATTACATATAATATTGTAATTTTTTTTGTTGTTTTTACTTGTACTTGTTCATCATTATCATACACACCGTACTATTAAAATAAAAGTCACTGTGCTCCTGTGTGCTCAAGCTAAACTTACGGTCTCCGAAAAAAATATGTTTCAATGGATCCGTTGTTACGCGATTGCCCGCTGTCCCTACCTCCGGCATGTAAATGTAGTTAAACGTCATGTACGGCTGCGAATCCAGAAAATCGGACAATACGGCATCAAGGTTTTTTTGATGATGAAGCACCGGGCGAAGCTTGCACAAGATGCTTAAAATCATCAAATTTGTCGGCTCGCTGAAGACAGATGGCAACAAGAGGTCAAAAACGTGATACGATGCGTCTGATGCATCACCGACGTGGATTGGTACTTTAAAAAACGAAACGGTCGAGCAATTCATCTTCTCTTTCTTTCTTTTACTTTCTCTTTTTTAAAATTTTATTTTCAATTTTAAGCGGGGCATCGCCCACAGGAAGCAAAGCTTCCGCCTGCTTCACAGGCACGCGCGACGAATTAAAACGGCCTGCTTCACCGGCGTCAGTAAAGATAACTGAAAAGGACCCCTTAATAACCATTTAGAAAAGGGCCTTACCCCCAAAGCGCGGTTCCGCCCAGTCACCAAAGCAGGCACGCGCGACGTGCGAAGCACCTTTAACTCGCCGTGAGGGGGCGTAGCCCAATATTACTCCGTCGCGCGGGGGCGGTACCCCGCTTAGTCCTCGCTAAACTCGTGCACAATCAACGACTCCCGTCGTCCAATACGCAAGGCGCGTCCAAGCACTTGTTTCTTCAACCCCTCTCCCATACGATGGTACAAAATAATTTCATCCGCCACCTCCAAGTTGATGCCCGCCCCATTAAACCGCGAATTTAAAAAAATCACATTTAACGGTCCTCGTGTAAAATTTTCCAATTTTGATTCACGAACTGACCGCTGGCCCGACAATTCCGCAAAATCAATCCCGTTATCATGCAAGTCATTGCGAATCACATCAAACGTCTCATCATACGATGAAAACACAATCACTTTTTTTCCCGCGTCCACACATCCGCGAATGATCGCCATCACCGTCTCTTTTTTTGTGAGCGGTTTTGACTCGCTTTCACGCTTTTCGTCTTCTTCGCATCCGCCCTTTTTATCATCCCCAATAAACGATAAATCGGTCGGTTTCAATGCATGACGACACAATGGGCACGTATTGTTATTGCTTTGTAGCCATCTCATAATACACCCACCGCAAAAAATGTTTTGGCAACACGACACCATCGTATGCTGGCTCAATTTATCGTAACAAATGCTACAGTCGTCGGCTAACATGTTTGTATACTTTTCCTCAATTTCTTTCATTTCATTTTTTAATGCCGTCAATCGTTCACTCCATTGATCGGCCTCTTTTTTATTGCCTCGTCGCGTCCAAAAATCCAACGACTGTTGGCAATCCACGATTTTTTCCTCTTTGCGTTTCTTTACAATATCAATTAAATTGGTCGTGGAATACACATTGCCGCCCAATTTTGAAATGGCCCCCTTGATATTCCCTGCGCTAATCATTGTTCGCGTCTCATCGTCAATATGGTTACGAAGAATCGATAATATACGCGGATTGACACATCTATGTGTTATGGTCTGTACAGGTGGCATCTCAAACGACTCCTTGATAAACTGCTCGCTATTTTTAATCACAAAAAAGTGAAGAAGATGATACGGTATGCTACGCATAAAATTTCGCAAAAAATTGTGCCCATTGCCCTTAATGCCATAAAGGTACTCATAGGTGGCCGTCACAACCCACATAAATCCAAACTGAATATTTCGCATCGACGGGATATGTGTATTGGCGCCCTCGTCAAAAATAAAACGTTTCCATACCACTTTATCCCCGACGTAATCCATTACTTCATTGTATCGCGTCGTGCTTAACACCACCACATCGTGCTTGCCAATCTCGAAATTATTGACATGTTTTCGGGTGGAAATCTCGTATACAGACAAACTGGGCGCCTTTGAAAGGTATACAAGCCACTGGTTCATCAATGACACGGAGCACACAATAAGGTTGGTTTTTACACGCTTTTTTGTAGTTGTTTGTATCATTCGGACGGAAGTGTTCATAATAATAAAATCATTGATAAGATGTTCCTCTTTGACATCCCATTCCATCTTGTCGCGCAACATTAATGCCACCATACTGTAACTTTTTCCGTACCCAGGCATATCCCCCAGAATGCCAAACTCGGTTTCGCAATTGTATCGATTATCAAGCGGTAATCGTTTAAATCGCTCTAAATGTTCCATTTTATTTACAGATACGCGCTGATGGCGATACAGTTGAATGTTTAAATTAGAAGGTTGTTCAATCTCAGTTTGCGATTGGCTCATCTTTATTCTTTATTTTCTTTTATTAAATTGGATTAAAATAAATTTAAACAAACTATCTTTAATTTAGATTGATTAAAAGATTAAAATGTTTAAAAAAATTTTATATATCGGCGCAGGTACCGATCTGGAACCCTTGGATCGCTTTCCATCTTCTCATTTTGTTTACATTGACTCGCTTCCGCGAAACAGCTATGGATACCCTTATTATTACAGAGGATTTTATAATGCAAATTTCAAGCAAAACGTGACGAGGGCATTACAGTCAATGTCTTTTTATAAAACATCCGAAAAGGTATTTAGCAATCTGTATTCTGAAATTAATGTGGCCAATCTGGATTCTCATTCTGTATCCTTTTATCGGGATAAAAATCAGATTAAACAAGAAAAACAAGAAATACACTATTATTTCTCGACGGGTATACCTGAAAATATATACGACGGCGATGGAAATCTTAATACTGATTTATGCACGGATATAGCAGAATGCGATGCTATTCTAGTAAAAGGTCATTGGCCCCATAAAGACGTCTTTAAATACATGACAAGGCCATTCCATTTTATTGGAGACGAAATGACGTATTTTCAAGACATTTTCAGCGCAGAGATAGATTCAAAGATATTATCTTTTTCTTTTCAAAGCTTATCGGGCAAACTCTACACATTTTCCACATATGACGAATTTCTTGAAAAAGCCAACGAAAACTGCTTATAATTTTTATTAATAAAAATTATAATTAAAGTAAAGCAAAGTACATTACAGTACATTTTTAAGCCACGACAAGCGCTAAAATGCGCCCTATTTCTTTATTTATTTTATTCACCGTCAATTCGCTCAATTTTATTTTTTTGATAAAATCCTTTACAGCAAAGTTGTTTGCGCCGAATTTTTTAGAAAAATGATAGTAAATAATTGAACTTGCAACGCTCTGTGGACGCGACCGATTGATCATACTGCTTTTGTTTTTAATTTTTTCGTAAATCTCAACAATCGCGTCAATATCTTCCTTGCCATGCGTAAATTTTGTAATGTATTCATTAACAAGTTCAATCGGCGTAACATATCGGTTAACTATGGTACCATTTTTCGGCGAATTTAAATTAACATGTTTCAACCCCTTTAAGATTATTTTTTTATCAAGTTTAAAAATCGATCGAAGTGCCTCACAACTGTACATCTTTCCGTGAATTTTAATAGAATGAAATATGCACCCAAAAATAATGGCTTTTCGCGAATTGCCTCTGTAAATTTTGCCTTTTGTAACCTCTGTATAAATATCATTCGCCATATTAACCACTTTTTCAGAAAACCCAAACGTCTCCACATCTTTAAAGATACTTTTGTCTTCTATTTTGCGAATATGGCAACGATTTGGGTCTGAATTTTTGCGCGTGTCGTCACTTCCATAATATCTCCAATCTTTCTCGTACGAAACTATTTTTTGCAACTCAAGGCCACATTCTGTACAGGAAACAATGCCATTATCGTTGCTTACATCTGGGTGCACGCATTCTTCTGATTCAAGATCCGACGAGTCCCCGTCTTCTTCCTTTAAATCAATCTCATCAAATATATCGAAATCGTCGGATGACATTTTGAATTTATAAAAATGTTTTCTTTATAAATCAAATTTATGTTTTTGATAATTACACTTTTCTCCTACAATTGGATTTACTTTTACTTTTTTATTTTTTATATCTTTAACTGTCGCTATCGCTCTCACTATCACTCTCACTATCACTGTCACTCTCGCTATCACTCTCGCTATCACTGTCACTGTCACTCTCGCTATCACTGTCACTGTCACTGTCACTGTCATTGTCGCTTAACTTGTCATTTGCAAAAATAGGATCTGTATCAACAAGAAAAATATCCTTAAATTCCGTGTCCAGCTCGCTTGCTTGTTTATCCAATTCCTTGACATCATCATAAAAGCATTGTAGTAATTGTCTTATTGTATCATCTTGTTCCATATCCATCTCTGCCTCCGTCTTTACAGGAATAGATAAATTTCCTAAAAACTCCATAAATTCGGGTGAAAAATGTTTTCCTGTATACTGATTGATATGTATACCTTCTGATAATAATTTACTAAGCGAAAAGCAATACACGACGCCGTTTTCAGTATAAAATACAGTGCCAATACCAACTTCCATATTTCCTCTTTCATGGCAATCTAAGTTTTCAAGTGATTTATACGTTTTGGTATATCGAAAAGATTCAATGGACCCGCTTTTAATAAGTTTAGTTAACGTCAATAAATCAAACAGTGTTTTCTTGACATAATGAGCAACAGACTTTTCGATCTTTTCATTCAATTTTTCAATATCATATTTATCTTTGCATAATTGTGGAAATCTCTCGATTATGTCTCTTACAGAATACGTGTATTTATCTGTAAATAAATCCTCCTCAGATGGTATTTCCCAAGCCATATCCTTGACTTCTTTTTCAACATTGGCCGTATTTCCTTTACGAATATTATCTATTATTTTTTCGGCACATTTGTCTTTTTGTATTGAAATTGTTTCATACACATCTTGCAAAATATGTGTCGGCGAAAATGTTAACACGTCTATATCCCTAACATACCCGCCTTTTAAACGCTCGTTAAACACATGTGCTTCATTTTTCATGTATTTTTCTTCCAAGAAAACAACAAGGCGACCCATGCGGTCAAATAATTCTTCTACTTTTCGGTCATTGTATTCACCGATTAACACGCGTGCCAAAAACTCTGCATTTCTTTTTTCAAAATAAGACGATAAATGAACGCCAATAAAGTGAGACAATGTTTTTTCTACATCCTTTACGGTTTTCTTGCCAAATAAAACAATTTGTTCCCTAAAGTCTTCTGTGTGTTCTTTTAGCCATCGTTGCTCTAGTTGATAAACCGCCTCATTGTCGTCAATAAAAACGTGCTCGTCTTTTTGTTCGTTGTGCACTTTATATTTTATGCGTACGCGATATTCACCCTCGTCTTTATGAACTTTGACAGTGCTAATCGTTTTATCCGGCTCATCTCGACCTCTATTACATAACAAAATATCAAGATAACGCGTTCCTCTATAAAATACTTCATCCGTTTTTTCATCTTTAAATACGTCTTTTCCGTCTATTAATTCATCTGGCACATGATGGTAAAGATCAACAAAATTTACATAAAATATACCAGTGTATCCCTTGATCCACGGTTTTTTGAAAAAATCTGGCGGGCAACTGTGCTGGTGAAGATGAAACGATGTCGTTCTTTCAGCAACCTTTAATTGTTCAGTGGCATATGTAAAATCAAATTGTCGCTTGATATCCTCTTCAATGGCTTTAATATTTTTATAATGTTGTTCACTAAAAGAGAGATGTTTTTGTGCCAATTCTTGACGTTTTTCCTCATTGTCTTCTTTCTTTAACTCGTCAAGTTGTTTAAAAACAGCGCCGTTAAATCCTTCCATTTCAGCTTTTAAGGCCTTTTTATACACTTTAAATGCTCCGATGTCAACAAACTTGTAAGTACGAATAAGTTTATCTATTTCGTCCATTTCTTGCTGAGTCTCATAAGAGCCAAGGGCTTTACGCGTTAACATGTCTTTAAACGTTTTCGGCGACATTTTTGGCGACATTTTTGGCGACGTTTCTGGCGACTTTGACATTTTCGGCGACTTTGGGGCTTGTTTTTCAGCATCTTTAAAGGCCATTTTTTTCTTTAACAAGTCCAATGCATGCCTGATACGAATTTGTTCTTTATTTGTAGCAGGCTCGGCTTGCATCTTATCTCTCAATATATTAGAGACTTTTACAGATAATGTATGTATTTCTTCTTGTTTTTCAATAAGAGAAGATACAAGTCCTTTACATTCCGTATTTTTACTTAATAAACGATATGCCATATATTTCACTGTTTCTCGTTGTATATTTGGGTGAGCTTTTTGATACTTTATTTTTTCTTGATAAAGATGATCAAGCATTTCAAACAATTCGGCGTCGGTTAGGGAATCGATACGTGTATTTATTTCAGTTAAAAGGTCATGTACGCTTTTCGCGAAATCCAATTCGTGTTGCAAATACCCCATTATGTTTTTAATGTCATCTGCAGTATACATCAGCGGTTTCTTTAAAATGTCATCCGCTGTTGCCATTACAAATTTCTGATATTTATCAAAAGGATTTGATACCATATACTGACCTTCGATCTCATCCACACTTGACAAGTGTGTAAATGTAAATGGGTTTGGGTTGAATAAAATTTTTTCATGTTTTTTCAAGTCTCGTTGACGCAATTCATCTTGTTGGGATAAAGGTGTTAGATTCATTGCTTCAAGTTTTTCCTCAAGGTGTTGAATAGATTTTTCAAGATTAGAATAAAAGTCTGTTTTCTTTAAATTTTTAATGTGTTCAATTAATTCTTCTTTCTTGTCCTTTAATTTTGAAATTATGTTTTTAACACCCAATTTTGTAGTTGTACCATCTTCGTGTTTTTGGTCGGTATCAGCATCGTCATCATCTTCTTCCTTGTCCTCAATACTTTTTAGTCGTTCTGTCCATTGTTTTAGTTGCATTTTTACAGTTTTTAATTCTTCAAAAAGTTGAATTTTCTTGACCGTGTCTTCTTTTGGAACCACACTATCAACAATACCCCTAATTTTTTCCAAATCTGCGTCTGTCATAAAAGACTGCTCAATTTCATTTAAACGGTCAATTTCATTTTGCATTTCTGTGTCTGTAACAGTCTCTATAAGCTCATCGGCTTTCATTGATCTTATCACTTTATACAAAATAAGCATACTGTAACGTTGATCTAGATTTTGTGAATGAACATATTTTTTCAGAGCTTTTTGAAGATACTGTTTTTTAACTTTTGTAACAAGTACTTCAATCATAGGGAGATCATCTTTATAGTCAAAAATTTCATCATTGTCAAGCAAAGAAAGGCTAAACATGTCATCATAACGCTTTTTTTCTTCCTTTACAAAAGCCTTACGCAATTCCATTTTTTCATCCATTTCTTGCTGTTTTTCCAGTTTTTCAATGACTCCAAGAAGAAATCCAAAACGATCTTCTTCCTTGGCTGTTAGTTTTCCTTTTATTTTCTTTGCTTTCAACTTTTCAAAATCTTGTTGTTGTTTTTGAACAATGGAATGTCTTTTTACGTATTGCGTTTTTAGTTTTTGACGATCCTTTGGTTTAAGCAAATCCGGGTAACGAGACTTTAATTTATCATACAACTGTTTTTGATTTAAATCGACGCCTTTTGCATCGGTGATTGATATATCATTTTCTTTTGCAATAGTTTGCAATTTTTTTAAAGGAGGCAATTTTACATCTGTAACAAATTTTTTAATATTTTTAATATTTTTTATTTTCTTTTTCTTGTCCGCCTTCTCCCCATCCTTCTTCCCAGCCTTCTCAGACTTTTTTTCTTCAGAGTCACTTGCAAAAAGGTTGTCACTATCATCGCCACTTTCAGCAACACTTTCATTACTTTCATCGCTGTCATCACTTTCAGTATCGCTTTCAGGCTCATGATAATCACTGTCTTCTTCACTCATTTATTTATAATAAAATTATATATTTAAAATTACTTTGATTTTTTTAGTAT
>Ga0114971_10000248_pt1 | contig 34792 bp, 24 predicted proteins | sample M_140625_MF_Meta_FD_87320 | JGI IMG/M metagenome (GOLD analysis project Ga0114971, IMG submission 87320) | Freshwater microbial communities from Lake Montjoie, Canada to study carbon cycling - M_140625_MF_MetaG | ecosystem: Environmental > Aquatic > Freshwater > Lake | place: Lake Montjoie... | reverse complement strand
TGAGAATTCAATGGACTCCGGCGCAAATATTCAAGACGCGAAAATCCTGATGGCAGCCAAGGCGATGCTGACAAAAGCAGGCCAAGCATTTGCAACTGCCATCGAAGAAGCCCAATCAGATGCTGAGAGATTTGGAATGTGGCTCAATTCCGAGGGACCCGCTCATTGGGAACGACAACGCCGCCTTCGGACTGAGAAACTGAATATGGACCGTTCTGCGCTTGTGCGAAAGGAAATGCAAATGACTGCAGATGGTCGTCCGCCATCGACGGTTGATGAGCGTAAAACTGTTCAACGCTCCGAAGAAGCAGTTCGACATGCGGAACATTGCCTGCAACAACTTCGAAAATGGGCAATCGAGTATCAGCGTGTGCTCGCCCAGTTCCGCGCTGGTTTTTCGCCGCTCTCGACCTATGTTGATCAGATCGTTCCGGCGGCAGTGATTTCCTTGAATCGAAGGGCTCAAGCAATTGATGCTTACATATCGACTTCGCCAGTCAAAGTGGATTCTACTTTGTCCATCGCTGATGATGTATCTCAAACAGGGACCAGTGCAATCAACTCGAACACTCCCATGCGGCGCAGCGGTTCAGATTCAGAATCTGAGGCATCAACCAATGAGTGAAGGAACGAATAAAACGAAACTGAAGGACACCCTTCGAACTCTCAATGAGCAATGGGCTTCTCTTCACAGCCAATGGAGAGATTCAGCAAGTGATTCCCTTGACCGAGAGGCCATTCAGCCAGCAACTGATGCTGTGCGACTGGCAATTCTTGCAGTCGAGCAATTGTCCGAAGCAATTTCCAAAGCGAAGCGAGACTGCGATGCTGGGTGAATGATCCGACGCTTGCTCCGAACCATTTCTCTTATGATTTGCCTATGACTTCCTTGAGACCATTTGAAGCGACCTCTCAAGGTCAGGACATCACAAATTTGGGGGAGAGAATTCTGCGAACACTTCTGACGGCGCCTGCGCGTCGAATCGAATTGGAGCAAGCGCTTTTAAAATTCCGAACTGATTCAATCGTTCCAGAATCGAAGCGTCATGAGCAGGAACTGGCGACTTTAAGTGCAGAACTGTCCAAGCTGACTGCAGAGATCACTGCTCGATCTGTCGAGGGAAAGGTTGCGGCAGAAAATCGAGCAGTACGTCAACAATCAAAATTGGATGCAGCCGAACGAGCGAGTTTGCTTGCCTTAAATGAGTATCGAGACACTCAACTGGACCAACTCGAACTGAGTACCGAGGAATCCACTTGGACCGCGGATGCTGTTTACGAATCGCTCGAGCCACAACCACGATTCGAGTTTGAGAAGATCCGAGCCTCTGTAGAGCAATCTGTGATAGAGATCATGGAGCAAGTCACAGAAGTGGAGAAGTTGCTTGGGAAAGCCCGGATCGCAATATCTCCCCTGTCAATGCAAGAAGTGGATTTGTCTCATTCCATTCCACATCCGAATCAATGTCTCGCTGAACAATTGATCCTTGCCACCGAGACTCTCAAGAACCTTCGTCGTAAGCCGTTCAACATTTTCGCCCGAAACTGGGCAGCACATCTCGCTGCATTGATCCTGCTGACATCTGTTTTCTTTGGAATCGTCGGGCTTTTGGTCGGTTGGGAAACGATCCGCGATTTGCGTATTTCGATTGTTGGAGGGGTGACTATTTTTTTGACCCAAGTTGCTTTTTGGATTTGGGCTGGAAGTCGTTTGCAGCCATTTGCGTTGACCATTTCCACCGTTCGTTTGCGATCGCGTGAGGCAGGTCGAATTGCACTTGCGGAGGCACAGCGAAAACGAACAGCTCAAGAAGAATCTTTTCGCACCCAGCACCAGAATGAGCGTCTCTCTGCAAAGGCATCTATGAATCCAAAGAGGATCGAGGTCGAAGAACTCTATTTCATTCGAAAAAAAGATTTGATCGAATCTGTGCATCGCCTGCGCCGAAATTCGGAGGCTCAATACGAAACAGCGATCATCGAGAACGAACAGGATTCCATTCGTGCGTTCGAAAAAGCGCACAAGCAACACGATCAATCTGTAGAGTCCGAAAAAAATCGTCATGCAAAACGGATGATTGAAATTTCAGCAGTCATTTCGGCACGAGAACAAGCATTGCGCACTGAATGGAAGAACTCTCGAGATCAAATATTCCTGGATACGCAACAGACCATGAGCTTGGAACGGCAGCTCTATCCACCTTGGTCGGATGACTCTTGGAATAGTTTTCGTGGACGGACCGACTCGATTGGAGCCGCCAAGTTGGGGACGGTAACAATTGCCATGAACTCAATCCCCGGCGCGTTACCCGTCGACCCAGATTTGGCGTGGCCCCCTGGTTCACCGAGAAATTTCCATGTTCCGATTGCGCTGACATTTCCGACTCATGCATCCCTACTGATCGAAACGACTCAAGAGGGTCGCAATGCGGGAACAGCAATACTCCAAGAAGCGATTTTGCAGATTCTGACTGCATTGCCACCTGGTCAGGCACGATTCTCAATTATCGATCCGGTTGGGCTTGGCGAAGGATTTGCAGCGTTCATGCATCTTGCTGACGAAGCCGAACATTTGATTGGCGAGCGAATTTGGACTGATTCAAGGCACATCGAACAAAGATTGACTGATCTCTGCGACCATATGGAAACAGTCATTCAGAAATTCTTACGCAATGAGTTTGCTGATCTCGATCAATACAACCAACAAGCGGGTGAAATCGCAGAGCCATACAGATTTTTAGTCATCGCAGATTTCCCAACAGGCTTTACTGATATCGCAGCGCGGCGACTGGCGAGCATCGTCAATAGTGGTGCGCGCTGCGGAGTATTCACAATCATTCTTCGCGATCTGAGACAGTCGCTTCCACCTGAAATTGATATCGCAGATATTCGTACTCGTTCTCTTTGCCTTGATTGGAAAGCAGACCGCTATGTTGTCTCCGCTGAACCATTCTGCAACTTCCCGTTTACACCAGGTTCGATGCCAGAAAGCGAAAAGACGATAGCACTCCTTCAGCGTATTGCATTGACGGCGAAAAATTCGAAACGGGTTCAAGTTCCATTTTCTGCGATCGCCCCCAAAGATGACGCACTCTGGTCCGAATCCACGGCGCAATCAATTTCGATCCCTCTTGGGCGTTCTGGTGCGACTCGACTTCAACAAATCACCCTTGGCGTTGGCACAAGTCAACATGCATTGATCGCAGGAAAAACAGGATCTGGAAAATCAACGCTCCTCCATGCGCTGATCACGAATCTTGCTTTGCGATACAGCCCAGACGAAGCCGAATTATGGCTCATCGACTTTAAAAAGGGTGTTGAATTCCGCACCTATGCGACAAATCGACTTCCACATGCCCGCGCCGTTGCAGTGGAAAGTGACCGCGAGTTTGGACTTTCGGTTCTTCGAGGTCTCGATGCAGAACTTCGTCGGCGAGGCGAGATTTTCCGTGATCGATCTGTCCAAGACCTTGGTGGATATCGCCGACTTGGTGCAAGTGAAAAGATCCCACGCACCCTTCTAGTTGTTGACGAATTTCAGGAACTTTTTACCGAGGACGACAAGGTCTCGGAGGAATCCGCGCTCCTCTTGGATCGTCTCGTGCGCCAAGGTCGAGCATTTGGAATTCATGTCATCCTTGGATCTCAAACTCTTGGTGGTGCCTATTCAATTGCGAGAGCCACGATGGGGCAAATGGCCATCCGTATCGCACTGCAATGCAATGAAGCCGATTCACAACTAATTCTCTCTGATGACAATGTCGCGGCGCGATTACTTTCACGACCAGGAGAGGCGATTTATAACGATGCAGGTGGTTTGATCGAAGGAAATAATCCATTTCAAGTTGTTTGGCTTCCAGATGATGAACGAGATCGAATGCTTGCAAAAGTTCGTGAGCGAAATGAAAGTCATCCGCCATCGTCTCGGCCTCCAATGATCGTCTTTGAAGGAAGTGCTCCCGCAGATCTGCAATCGAATCAAATTCTCCGAGCAGCAAAAGCGAAGCGCGATCGTGGCGAATTTTCTGGTGCAGGTCTCTTATGGTTCGGCGATGCAATTTCCATCAAGGACCCCACTGCTGTCATTCTCCGCCGTCAGTCTGGAACGAACATTATGCTTGTTGGACAGCGTGAAGACGCTGCGATGGGAATTGCAGCAGGAGTGATTGTGTCACTTGCGTCGCAGTACAAATCAGATCAGTGCCAACTCTTTCTGCTCGACGGTACTCCGCCAGATGACGAAAATTTCGGTCGACTTGCCGCCCTACAAGAGCGCCTTCAGATTTCTGGCGCCGCAGGTGGATTGCGTGACGCCGAGTCGATCCTTGAAAAAGTAACTTCGGAACTTTTGCGAAGGCAAGGTGATCACAGCGCACAATCTCCAACTTACGTCGTTCTAGTTCACGCCATCCACCGCTTCCGTTCGCTGCGCAGAAACGAAGATGATTTTGGATATTCAGCATCCGGCGATACAGCGCCCACTCCAGACAAATTGCTGGCTGCATTGCTTCGCGATGGACCCGGCCTTGGAATTCATGTCATGATCTCCTGTGATGGCGCTACAAATCTCGCTCGCGCCTTTGATCGAAATTCAATTCGGGAATTTGAATGGCGCTTACTTTTTCAAGTGAGTGCATCCGATTCGAGCACGCTGATCGATTCACCAATTGCAAGTCGACTTGGGCCGCAGCGGGTCATTCTTCACAGTGAAGAGACAGGCACCCAAGAGAAATTTCGCCCATATGCATGGCCATCGAAGGATTGGATCGATCGATTCTTTCCCAGACAATAATTGAGTCCCACAGAAATGTGCTTTCAAATTCCCAGAATCGAATGGTCTCCGCAATGCGGACAATGGCATCTCTGCGCTATAATCAAATCTTCGGGCGCTTAGCTCAGCTGGCTAGAGCACTGCCCTTACATGGCAGGTGTCACAGGTTCGAATCCTGTAGCGCTCATTGTGTTTTCTTGTGTTTCGATTCTCATTTGAATTTTCGTAGGTTGTTTCGAGCCGAATCATGCGATTGATTTTCGTTCCACTCTTTCTCGCCGTCGTTGGCGTATTCGGTGTGTGCGCTTGCTCAAACATCGAAAAAGCCAACCCAGCTCTTGCACCGAAGAGATCGGCTCGCCCACCAATCCCGCTTGATGTGGATCCAATTATGCGGGGAACGATTGCAAGCGAAACAATCGTGATGGGCTATCAGCCTGTTGTGGTTCGCGGTTATGGATTTGTAGTTGGGTTGAAAGGAACAGGAAGTCGCACGGCACCTGCAGAAGTTCGACAATACATATTGAAAGAGATGATGCGTTATGGTCTTGGAGAGACATCTGGAAATTCTCAGGTGATCAATCCAGAGGCGCTCATGAATTCAGAAGATACGGCGATCGTAATCGTGGAAGCGCTCATCCCAGCAGGAGCGCCACGCAACACCCCATTTGATGTTCGCGTGTATGCCGCACCAGGAACAAGTACCACGAGTCTCGAGGGTGGAACACTCTGGACCACCGAATTGCGACCTGGTGTCTTGCTTGTTGGAAGTCGCGAAATTCGTTCTATGGCCGAAGCGAAAGGTCCGATCATCATTAATCCATTCACAGATGATTCCAATCGAACACAAACGATGGTGAACCAATTGAGCGGACGAATTCTCAACGGAGGGAAATCACTCAAACAACTTCCAATCAAATTAGTCATGGCAACTCCCAGCCATTCACGTGCTCGTTTGATTGCAAGTGCAATCAATTCAAACTATCCACGCGAACCTGGTCAGCGCGGTGAGACTGCAAACGGCGTCTCTGGTGAATTGATAACGATCGACGTGCCCCCATCGTGGTTCAAGCGATCAGATGAATTCGTAGAGTTACTTCGGCATACATCCGTGAATGTTGGTCCAATCGATGCGACGGCGACATCCATTGCGAGTGCGTTGATGAATAATCCTGGCGCAGCGAATGCAGCGAGCCTTCGATGGCAAGCCCTCGGACCGAAGAGCATCACAGCAACTCGAACTCTGTATGACTATGCAGAAGAGCAACCACGCTTCGCGGCATTGCAAGCAGGCGCTCGACTGAATGATGCGCTCGTGGTTCCGCAACTCTTGGCGATGGCGCAGACGGGAAGTGCTGAATTGCGAGTTCCAGCAATTCGGCTACTTCAACGAATGAGCATCAACCCAGCAATCGACCTTGGACTTCGTCCTTTGCTCGATGACAGCGACATTGATGTTCGACTTGCTGCGTACGAAGTTTTGCGTGAAAGGCATGATCTGATCGTTCAAAGTCAGATGGTTGGCAAAAAGTTTCGTATCGATGTCGTACCGAGCAAATTCCCGATGATTTATATCAGCCAGTCTGGGCAACCAGTGATCACTATCTTTGATAACGAAATGAATTTGAAAACCCCGATGAGTCTGCGTGCATGGGATGGAAATTTGATGTTCAAAGGCGAAGAGGGCGAATCAACCGTCAGTGTTTTTTATCGTCGCGGTATTGGGGTCACTCCGCTAGTTGACCAAGTCAGTTTGAAAGTCCCAGAACTTGTTCGATTTCTTGGGCACACGACCGATGCAGCGCATCCCGCTTCAGGAATGGGTATGACCTATAGCCAGACGATTGGTGCGATCTACGCCCTCTCTTCCAATGGATTTTTGCCTGGTACTTTCAAGGTCGAACAGGATCGAATTATCGCTGCGATCGCCAAGGCGGGAGCCGAGGCCGAGCGAACCGACCGTCCAGAATTTATCGAGGATGAATCGACGGGTTCCGACCAACCTTCCGTTGCGGGGATGAATGTTCCTGGCCTGACCCCAAGTTTAGGAACAAGCCCCGGTACCGGATCAAGTTCTACAAATAAAAATAATGCAAACGGGCCAAAAACAGATATCGTGCCCCGATAACGTCATCGCCCGCTTCGGGCAAACCTTTCATGGAAGTAAGGTCGATCAGAGTTGCGACTGGAGGTCGGAGTGCGTCTTTCCAAACTCATACTGAACGGTTTTAAGAGCTTCGCAGATCACACCGAATTTCGATTTGATGAACCCATCATCGGAATCGTTGGTCCCAATGGTTGCGGCAAGAGCAACGTTGTCGATGCGATCAAATGGGTTCTTGGCGAACGCAGTGCAAAGAGTCTTCGTGGAAGCGCAATGGTCGATGTCATCTTTGCTGGAAGCGCAGTGCGCAAGCCAATGGGATGCGCTGCGGTATCACTCGTGTTTTCCAACCCCGTGCTTGCAGCGCCATTGAAAGTTCAAGAAGGATCTGCGGAAGTAACAGAATCTGTTTCTGATGAACTCGATCAAGATTCAACGGTTGAAAATGAAGAGGCAGTTGTACGACGTGCACACGTTCGACATCGTGCATTGCCAGTTGATTCGGACGAAGTTGATGTCACTCGAAAGTTGTACAGCGATGGACGATCGGAGTATTTGATCAATGGTCGGAAGGTTCGTCTGCGTGACATCAAAGAACTCTTTATGGATACTGGCATCGGAACCGATGCATATTCAATTATTGAACAAGGGAAAGTTGCCGCCTTGCTCGAAGCGAATCCAGCTGAACGTCGCGCGATTCTCGAAGAGGCTGCAGGTGTCGCGAAATTTCGCGCTCGAAAAGAAGAAGCAGCACGCAAGTTGGAACTTGCAGAAAAGAACTTGGTTGTTCTGCGTGAACAACTCTCTGGTGCGGAACGCCGATTGCGAATTGTGCGCAGTCAAGCCGAGAAAGCAAAGCGATTCGTCGAACTCGACTCTCGTCGTCGTGCTCTTCGATCTGCGCTCACACTTGATCAATACCACGAACAACGATCAAAGTTGACTGAGTGCGAACAAGCAGTCATTGCTGCCGAAGCTGCGCGAGATGCGTTGACCCAAACACTCGAAGATGCAGAAAACTCGAAAAGACTGCGGGAAACCGAGCGTGATCTGGTTATGCAGAATCAGCAAGGTTTGGAACGAGATCGTTTCGAAGCCGCATCGGCAGTCAAGCAAGCTCAACAACGCATCGAGTTCACTGAACAAGCGCTTGGCGAGACTCGCAGCGCTCTCGAACAAGACGCTTCGGCGATTGGCGCTTTGGATGGGCGTGTTGCTCAACATGCGACGCAATTGGCGGATTTGATCCTTGCAGTTGATCTTGCAGCGAAGGCGGTTCTGGAAGCTGAAGAACAGAATGCTGTTGCCGCAGAAGCACGCGCTCAGTGCGCAGCAGATGCTTCTGCTGCTCGCGATGCCGATTTGCGCTGGCGTGAAGAACATATTGCGCTCGAACGCGAAAAATCTCGTCTGGCAGCTCGAAGACATGCCGCTGAAGAACGGCTCGCGTCTATTGATGCGGAATCAGTCCGAGTAACTGCTCGCTCGAACGAACAAGAGCGCGAACTTCAAACTCATTTTACTGCGCGCGATCTTGCGGCAACTCGGCGGTCTGAGGCTCAGGCTATTGCCGAGAAGATTCAAGCTGAAGTGGTCAATGAACTTCAAAATGTTGAGTCGTATGGCGAAGAAGGTGTCGCAATCAATGAAAGATTGATGACCTTGCGCGACGAACGAACCCGTGGCGAAAGCCGACGAGCGATTTTGGAAGAAATGGAATCGGCGCGAGAAGGATTGGGTGGCGCAGTTCGAACGGTCCTTGGAGATCAAGATAAATTCCCTGGAATTCGTGGAGCTTTGGGAGATCTTGTTTCAACAGATCGAGTGAATGCAGTTGCTGTTGAAGCAGCTCTTGGAAGTTGGTTGGAATGCTTAGTTGTTGAAGGGGCTGTGGAAGCTTCTCCGCTGCTTACTCATGCGTGTGAACTTGATGGCAGAGTGACATTTGCGCCAGTAACAATTGCTGACTCGCTCGATACAACATCCTCCGCTTCTCCAGAAACTTGTCCAGAAGGCGCTCGACTACTGAGTTCGATCATCCGCGTCTCTGGTGGCGCGCAAGGAATTATCGAAACCTTGCTTCGACGAACTTGGTTGGTCAATGATCTTGCGACAGCATTGCAACTTTCAAATGGAGATGAATCTGGTTCGCGGTTCGTCACACTTTCTGGTGAAGTGATCGATCACCTACGAACGGTCACTGTTGGAAAGCTTCGCGGAGGCAGCGGTGGTTCGGTCATTCGGCGTGCGGAATTGACGGAACTGACTTCATCGAACGAAATTCTTGGCGGGCGTATTCGAGAAATCGAGGATGACGCATCCCGTGTTGCCGCACTGGGGACCGCAGCGAAAAGCCGCCACGAGGAGCGTGATAGCGCGCTTCAGGCAGCTCGCAGAACTGCCATTGAATGCGAATTCCAATCTGAACGAACCGAGCAACTCATTACACGAATCGAACGCGATCAAGTCGCCGTGCGCTTTGAAGTGGCAGAGATTGCTCGACGGGCCCAAGCAGCTCAGCAAGAGCAGGCTTCGATCATCGAACGTCTGACTATTGCCGACGCAACTCTTTCCACGGCAGATGCGAATGCGACAAGCGCTCGCGAACAAGCCCTTGAACGACAGAATATTCTCGATCAAGCGCAAGAATCTCTTTCCGCTGCGCGCTTGATGCTTGGTGAGACCACCAGTCGGGCGCAAGTTGCTCGGCGTGAACAAATACTCATCGAGACTGCACTGCAGGAATCTCGCAGGCAGCGCGTCACAGCAGAAGATCAGTTGCGACGACGCGAGGCTCATGTTGAAACACTCGAGGAATCGATTTCAGAATCCCGTTCGGTGACTCAGCGCGCTCAGCAGAAGCACGACGCAATTGCTGTTCGACTCGCGGACTTGGCTCAATCGCTTTCGATGGCGGTTGTGGCAAATGATGCTGCAGGCGAAGTGCTTCGATCTCTGCGCGAATCTGCATCTGATACTGAGCGCCAATGGAGCGAGTCCGAATTGGCTCGACGCGAATGTTCGATGCGTCTTGAGACTCTGACGACGCAAGCACGCGAAGAACTTGGCCTTGAACTTGAAACACTCTGGACGGCTCATCTTGAGGAGCGAGAATCTGGCGCGTTTGTGCTCACCGATCGAGCGATCGCCTCGCTTGAAGCGGATCAACTGCGCGACGAGATTCGATCACTTGGAAATGTCAATCTTGACGCCATGGCCGAATTGACTGAACTGGAAAATCGAACTCAAGAACTTGCCAATCAGTTGACGGACATCGATTCTGCGAAGGAACACTTGGAGCGCTTGGTGGTCGAACTTGATGCGACAAGTCGCGTTCAGTTCGAGGAAACTTTCAACATGGTTCGCGAGAATTTCGGCGGAACAAACGGAATGTTCCGACGTTTATTTGGCGGCGGAAGTGCAGATATGTATTTGATTCCGATGGAAGATGGAACGATCGATTGGCTTGCATCTGGAATCGAAATTCGTGCGAAGCCACCTGGGAAAGAACCTCGAATCATCACTCAACTTTCTGGTGGCGAGAAGTCCATGACGACGGTCGCGCTTCTGTTGGCGATTTTCAAGAGTAAGCCAGCCCCCTTCTGCATTCTGGACGAAGTTGACGCAGCACTCGACGAAGCAAATGTCGAACGGTTCTGTAATTCACTCAGTGGTTTCCTTGATGAAAGTCACTTCATAGTGATCACCCATCACAAGCGAACAATGCAAGCTTGCCACAGATTGCACGGTGTGACTATGCCTCAACGTGGCGTTTCCAAGCGCGTGACAGTTCGCTTTGAACAGGTTGGCGCTGGTGGTCGAATCGCCGAATCTGCAATTGCCGCAGAAGAATCTGCGAGCGAAGAAAACCCCGAGTCAGTTGGACAGTCAGGCAAATCTGCTCTGACGAACAATTGATCGAATTGATTTTTTACAAAATATGAAAACTTCTCCAAGCATGTCTCCAGCGTTGCATTCCAAGATGTGGTGGGTTCTGTGGATCAATGGAATACTGCTCATTCTTGGCGGATTGGTCTTGGTCACCGTTCCACTTATGGCTGCCTTTGCATGGCTATACATATTTGGAATCATGCTCGCCATTGCTGGTGTGCTTGGATTATTCGGAGCGTTCTTTGGACTCTCGCACGGAATTCACAGCGTGACGGCATTTGTCGGACCAATTCTGGCAATGATTCTTGGAGTTCTATTCGTGGATGCGCCTCAGCAGTCCGCAATCACCATCACCGAATTTGCTGGTGCGCTTGCAATCATCGGTGGCGGCGCACTCATTGCAACGGCTCTCGGTCTTCGTGGTCACGATGGATGGATTGGCGTGCTCGGCAATGGAGTGATGACGACAATCGCAGGAATACTGATTGTCATGTGGCCAGATGCCGCACTATTTGTCTTTGCGATTTTCTTCGGAGTTCAGTTGATCTTCAGCGGATTTCGTATGTGCGCTATCGGATCGCGCATCCGACGATTTTCAGCTTCCCATCATTCCTGAATTTTCAGCAGCAGGTTGCTGCTCTGAAATCTTGACAAAAGTTCTGTTGCTCAAGTCTTTGGTGACACCAGGAAAATCCAAGACTTTATTGTGCATCACTACGAATACTCCCGGCGGCAAAATCTGAACGGCAATCAGCGATTCAGTCAGATTCTGAACGGCATCTGTGCGACGCATTTCATATGGGCGCATTGCACCGGTCAACACGACAGGTTTACGAGGCGCATTTGGCTGTGACCAGCGCTTGTAAATTGTTTCTCCGGTCACAGCGAGACGATCCGTTCCATGCACAATCAGGATGCCGTCAGAGTCTTGCGCCCCTAGGAATGCAGCTTCGGCAATATCTTGATGATCCTGAGCAGTCATATCCAAACTGTCTTTGTTCATTAACGCTTGACGCGTGATGGTGACTCCGCGCAGATCAAGAGAAGCAATCATCACATCAAGAACACTGACATGATTCGTCATCACACCTGCCAATTCGTCATAGGTTTTTTCAATCGTGCCGCCAGTTGAAATGAGCAGAAGTTGAAACATTGTGGAAGACTAATCTCCTTTGGAGAACTCGGTTTGAAGTTCGACTGACAATTCCACGAATTGCGGCGCAGCGCAAACGCCTTTTCTGCAGACGCTCACAGTCACGAGAAGCTTGACCGCACTCGGGGCGGCAATCTTTCGTTGCCGCACTGGTATTCGAAACAAACCAGTGAGATATTTCGCACCATCGTGCGTCACGATCGGTGTTGGATATTTCGCCTCAATTTCAATTTCACTTGGAGTGTGAGCACGCACGCGAAGACCTCGAGGACTTCCATCGTGAGCCAGAACTTCTACATCCGCTTCGGCAATAATTTCGACGGCTCCATTTGTCCAGCGGATTTCGAGGCCTTCAATTGTGTCCGCTTTCACATGAATTGAAGTAGATTCCATGGCTGCTGCTCCGGCTGTAAACACCTCTGGGACAATCTGTTGCGCAACTGGCAGAAGTGACAGCGTGTTCGCCATAGAAAGAGGTTGCTCGGCCAAATTGGTCGCAATCGCTTGCAAAGAAATCGAAAGGTCACTTCGAAGTGAATGGTCCGCGCCTGCTTGGATCAGCGAGGTCATCACTCGCAATATCGAAGAAGTTCCCGAAGGAACCGCACCGTCATTACAACTTCGAGGACGAACAAACAACATCGAGTCTCCTGCGCGCACATCACTCCATCTCCCAAGCTCGCTTTCAAAGAATGTTTCGCGGGCACTTGAATAGAGATCGCCTGCGCGTGCGAGCCATTTCGGTTCCTTGGAATTGTGCCAAATACTCATGCAGGCGTTGGCGATGCCAGCGATGTCTTCGAGTGTTGCAGGTATAGACGCGCGACCACTGCGCCAACATCGCATCCATCCATCAGTGGTTTGTAAATTGTCGAAAATCCAATTTGCAGCTTCTTCTGCGCGCGCTTTCCATACGTCGTTTTCCAGCCACCGCCCAGAGTCTGCGAATCCTTCGATCATCAATCCGTTCCATCCAAGCAACACTTTGTCATCGCGCAGGGGTTGTGGCCATGTCATTCGATTTTTGTGGAGTGCATCCAATGCGCGTTGGACTTTTTCATTGAGCGCATCTGCAGGATCACGCATTTGTAAAACCCATGTTGAAGGATCGTTTGGATGATGCGGATCTCGAAAATTTGCTGCGCCGTCCATGCCTGTCACTGACAGCAAGAGTGATTGATCTTCGCCAAGAATTCCTGCAGATTCCAGCACGGTTCGCGTGCGATCGGGGCTCCACGCATGCCCAGTTCCTTCTTTGCCATTGACATCTGCATCAAGGGCGCAATAAAAACCACCGCGAGGAACAGCGAGTTCGCGATTGACAAATTGCAGCGTTCTCTCGCAAATCTGTCGAAGAAACGGATCGTGATTTTCCGCTGCAACTTGCGCATACAAAGGCGCGAGCAACGCATTGTCATAGAGCATTTTTTCGAAGTGTGGAATCATCCATGCTTCGTCAACGGAATATCTGTGAAAACCACCTGCAACTTGATCGAAGACTCCACCGCATGCCATCTTGGTCAATGAAGAACGAACGACCTGGCCACCCTGCTCTCCTCCTGCAGCCAAGAGAAGCGAAAAATACGCAGGTTGCGGAAACTTTGGAGCTGTTCCAAATCCGCCATGTTTGCGATCTTCAATTTGCAATAATTGCAACGCGGCGCGTGCAGCAATTGTTGCGGAAATCTTTCCTGGTGGATGTTCAGTCGCGATCGCAGACGCCACAGCATCTGCGATGCGTTTGGATTGTTCGATCATCGCAGCTTCACGCGTCGACCACGAATTGGAAATCGAATCAAGCAGTTGTTGGAAACTTGGTCTCCCCCATGCAGGTTGAGGTGGGTAATACGTCCCAACAAAAAACGGCATGCCATTCGAGGGTTCCAAGAACGCAGAAAGTGGCCAACCACCACTTGCTCGACCTTCTGTTGCTTGCGTATAAATCTGACACGCCTGCATATAAATGTCATCAACGTCAGGCCGTTGCTCGCGGTCGACTTTGATGCAAACAAAAGATTTGTTCATTTGAGTGGCACACTCTGCATTTTCAAAGCTTTCGTGTTCCATCACGTGACACCAATGGCACGTTGCGTAACCAATGGAAAGAAAAATCGGAACATTCCGTTTCCGAGCGACTTCGAAAGCCTCCGAGCACCACGGCCACCAATCGACAGGGTTCCCAGCGTGCTGAAGAAGGTATGGACTGTCCTCTTTCCCGAGCCGGTTTCCGCCAGTCTGGTCTTGCGATCCACTGCTCATAGGACGTTTCCGATTGTTTGGCAATGATCAACAAAGAGGAAGGGGCTCATTGACCGATACTGTAACGACGATGTCCACGCTCATTCTTGCTCTCTTTGCTGCACTTGGTTTTTTCCTGCTGATTGCTGGCGTCAAGCTTGTTGGTCTGATCGCTGCGTTTACAGGCGGAGTTCTTGGGTGGTGCCTCGGCGGATTCATCCACGATTCTTTTGTTCCCGAGTGGTCTCCCGCAATCTGTGCGGCGACGGCAAGCGTTGGATGTGCGGCACTTGCAGCACTCTTCGTCAGGCCTGCTGTCGCGGTTGGATTCGCTGCTGCGGGCACAATCATCGGATTGCTTTTCGCAGGGTTGCTCGTCGAGCGTGGGATTACTCCAACCGCTCCGTTGCCATCAGCGAAATCTTCTGCAAATTCGACTCAAGAAGCGACTCCTTCTGCCTCTGTTCGAGCTGCGCGAAGTGGATTGACCGATTCGATTCTGTCGATCATTGGCGAGAGTCGCCATCAACCTGCGGGCGAAGACACAACTGGAAATATCGCGCGCCTTGCAGGTGCGGGCGGACGAATCACAGCACAAATCAAGAGTCGCTGGGATCTTGTACCCCCTGCGACACAGACATTTCTTTTCGCAGTGACTGCTTGTGGAGCAGTTATGGGATTTGGCTTAGGAATTTTCTTTTCGCGCTGGGCGCTTGCGGGCGCTGCGGCGACACTTGGATCGCTGCTCTTTCTCGGATGCGGAATGCCTTTGATGGAAACGATCGTTCCATCGTTCCATTGCCCAGAGTCTCCAACTGCGTGGATCTTTCTTGGCGGAGCAACAACGCTTGCAGGTTGGGCTTTCCAAATGAGAAGAGTGCAAGCACAAAAAGAAGCCCCATCGCCCGCATAAGAAGCGATACGACTATCGTGCTCAACGAGAAAGTGCATTTCACGGACAAACACTATGGATGATTTTCGATATCTCGAAGGTTCACTCTCTTGCGAAGGCGTTTCGATGCGGGACATTGCCAAGTCCGTTGGAACTCCCTGCTATGTCTATTCGAGCGAGACATTTCGTCAACATTTCACACGTCTTCGTGATGCATTCGCACCGATCAATCCGCTGATTTGTTTTTCAGTCAAATGCTGCTCAAATCTTGCCATTCTGAGGATATTGACTGAACTTGGCGCAGGGATGGATGTTGTGTCGGGTGGCGAACTCTTTCGTGCAATGAAAGCTGGTGGCGATCCAAAGAACTTCGTCTATGCCGGAGTTGGAAAGTCCGATGCGGAGATTCGATACGCACTCGAACAGCGGATTGGACTTTTCAATGTCGAAAGCGAAATGGAATTCGAGAATCTTGCTCGCATTGCACGAGAAACTGGCATTCAGACAGGAGCTGCGCTTCGAGTCAATCCCGATGTCGACCCCAAGACGCATCGATACACATCCACAGGAAAGCGCGAGAGCAAATTTGGAGTTGACCTCGAACGTGCCGCGGCTTTTTTTCATTCGTACGGTCGTGATCCATTTGTTTCCCTTCGCGGAATTCACCTCCATATTGGCTCGCCGGTGTATACAACTGCGCCGTATTTGGAAAGCGTCACCAAAGCTCTTGCGCTGATGGACGAACTCACTGCGGAAGGATTCCAGATTGACACGCTCGATCTCGGCGGCGGATTCGGAGCAGATTATGAAAGCGATCAGTCGCCACTTGCAGAGGAATATGCGAATGCGATTGTTCCGTTACTTCGCGATCGTGTCACCAAAGGATTGCGTATCATTTTGGAACCAGGCCGAACGATTGCCGCAAATGCAGGCGTGCTCTTGACCAAGGTCGAATATGTAAAAAAATCTGGTGATCGAAACTTTGCCATTTGTGATGCAGGTATGCACACGCTCTTGCGTCCAAGTCACTACGGAGCATTTCACTTTGTATGGCCGACAGATGTGCCTGCTGCACTTGTGCCTCATCGTCGAGCCCGCGAACTTGTATTGCCAGGTCTTGAAAGAACAGAAGTCGTCGGTCCGCTGTGCGAAACCGGCGATTTTCTTGCAGAAGATCGCATGCTTCCACCTCTTCACCGCGGAGATTTGTTGGCTGTCTATACCGCGGGTGCATACGGCATGACGATGGCAAGCAGATACAACAGTCACCCGCTTCCCGTTGAAGTCTTGGTGGAAGGTGATCAATTCCGCGTGATTCGAGAGCGTGAGACATACGACGATCTCATACACCACGAGAGCGCATAAGCCCTAGCATTCTGATCAATGGTTGTTCAAGATGAAAAAGGAGTTTGGACCGTCTTGCGAGAGACGATCGCAGCGCATCCCGAAGAAGTCTTCGCTGCGTTGACCACGGAGGCGGGATTGATCCGTTGGTTTCCAGTCGCTGCACAAGTTGATCTTCGTGCTGGTGGATCCATCGTGCTTGGATGGGATCGTAAATTCAAACGAACACTGACGATTGGCATTGAAGAATTTGATGCAGGCGGACGAATCACTTGGCATTGGCCTTCTCGAGTTGATGACAAATTCGTACGCATCGAATGGTCGGTTCATCCATCGGTCGAGAACGGAAGCGAAGTTGTTTTGCGCATGGGACCAATTGGAACTGGACCTGAAGCACTCATGGCAATGGCGGAAGATGCTGAGAGTTGGCGCTGGTATTTATGCAATTTGCGAACGGTCTTCGAAGCGCGCGTCGATATGCGCACGGTTCGTCCTCTGTGATCATTACGCCCAGTAATGCAGCGCAATGACAGCGGAAAGAATGGTTGGCGGCCACGCCCAAGCGCCGGCGGCAAGATCGTCCAAGACGATTCCCCATCCATGCGGTTGCGACTGCAAATCTCCGACATAGCCTGGCTTCCAAACATCAAAGAGTCGAAAGAAAAAGAATCCTGTCGCGCACACAATCGCCGTACGGATCAATGCATTTGAATCTCCTGTCGCGATCATCCACCATGGGACTGCGAGCAATGTCACTGCGCATCCCGCTGTTTCATCTGCCACAACTGATGATGGGTCTTTCGCGCCGAATGCTTCTTCAGCAAGCTTTCCAAACTTGACGCATGCAATCGTTCCGAACACGACTGTCAATGCCAGCGAGACATCCAGAACCCACCACGGAGCGCCGCTCCACACGATCAATAAGGCAAGAGCGACTGGAGGCAGTGATCCCCACGATCCAGAAGCCGGACGAAGAAGCCCTAATCCACCCATTGTCACGGAGAGCAGAGCCAATGGAGACAATCCCTTTGCCAAGCGTTGCCCACTGGTCATCGTGCGAATTCCTTTGATTTTCCCTTGAAAAATTGAACGGCACGCATCATCGCAGGAAGTGCGCTTGCAACGGTCACAACGATCATTCCCCACAACATAATTTCTGCGAAGAGATTGAAAGCAGATGATGTTCGTCGCGATTCGATCGCCGCATTCCCAAAACACACGGGCACTGCAACGCACTGCACGAGCATCTTGATCTTGCCTCCCCAATCAGCGCCGAAAGGAGTCCCATCTGCTTCGATCACCGCGCGCACGCTCGTGACAAGAAGTTCGCGGCCGATGACAACGACAACCATCCAGGGAAGAACTCCACTTCCTCCAACAAATGGTGGCGATACAAGAAAAACGAGTCCTCCAATGACCAAGATTTTGTCGACCACGGGATCGAGAATTCGGCCAAATGGAGAGACAACTTTCCATTTGCGGGCGAGATAGCCATCAAGAACATCAGTCACAGCCGCGACAATAAAAATCCAAACGGCCCACCAAGCTCGCGAAGGATCTTCGCCAGGAGTGCAAGCAACACCAGAAATCACAGCAAAAAAGACCACGGAAAGCACAAGCCGTCCAACGGTAATTGTGTTTGGAAGGGTCCTTTGAAGGGCATTCATCAGGTGTCGATAGTACCCCTTGAAAGAAGGTCGTTGCAGGCATTCGCATTCGCCATTATCTTCCCCACTCCCCCCCGTCACACGGAAGTGACTGGTTTCGTTTGAGATTGGAGAACTGACGCGCAATGGTGCCCACAATCTTTTATGCCGCGTGTGCGATTGCCGCCGCAGGACTCGCATTGCTGCTCATGCAGAGTGGGAGCAAATTTCGCATGGGCGCGACGATTCTCGGACTTGCGGGAATCGCTTGGATTCTAGTCATTGTTGTCCAAACGATCCCGACGCCTGCAAGTGAAATTGGACCACTTGGATTGATGATTCTCTGCGCATTTGTTTCGGTCGCTTCTGCGGTTCGAGTCATCACGCATCACCGTCCCGTCTTCTGCGCGCTTTACTTTGTATTAGTAGTTGTCAGTGGTGCAGCGATTTATGTGCTTCTTTCCGCTGAATTTGTGGCGTTTTCGCTGGTCATTGTTTATGCCGGAGCAATTCTCATCACCTATTTGTTTGTGCTGATGCTTGCACAGCAATCCCCTGCTGATATTGGCGCAGCCGATGCAGTGGATTACGACCGAATTGCACGAGAACCCGCAGGCGCAGTGATCGCAGGTTTCGTGTTGATCGCAGTTCTTGGCGGAAGCGTTTTCTCGGTGAGCGAACAAAAAGCAGAATCGATTCTTGATCAGAATCGTGCAATCCGCCAAGGATGGGGCGATCTTTCCATGATGCCAAAGCTGTTACTCGAACAAGCGCGCAGAACGGATTCGACCGTGACCGCCGTCATTGCTCGAAAAGACGGACAAATGATCGCTGTTCAAACTGATCACTCAGCAATCATTTCTGTCCAGCGTGCAGACCAAATGACTCCAAGCGATCTGACTCTTGCTCCATCACTTCTTCCTGACAATACTTCACGCGTCGGGATGGCTCTTGTGACGAGATTTCCAGTGAGTTTGGAACTTGCAGGAATCATCCTGTTGATGGCAATGTTTGGCGCGGTTGTCCTTGCCCGCAAGCAGACAGATATTGCAGACGATGATCGTCGCGAGCTCGCAGGATTGGGAAAAGTTATGGATGGAAGCCAGAGCATTCAGGGAAAGGCGATCCGATGAATCAAGAACTTTCCAGCGGATTCACTATCGCTGCAAATGCTCCAATTGCCGTCGCACTTGCAATCAGCGCATTGCTTTTCGTCATTGGACTTGTTGGTTTCCTCTGCCGACGAAACATGATCATTATGTTTCTCTGCACCGAACTGATGTTCCAAGGTGCCGCACTCGCCATGATCGCATTCGCTCGATTGCGGATGGATGTTTCTGGACAAGTCTTTGTTATTTTCATTCTCACCGTTGCTGCGGCGGAAGCTGCACTCGCGCTCGCTCTCGTCGTTCTGCTCTATCGAAAGCGTGAAACATTGAGTGCGGACGCGTGGTCGGATCTTGGCGAATCATGACACAACTCACTTCCATCCCACAAGCAATCATTGCCCCCGAACTTTCGTGGGTCGGACTTGCGCTGCTTCTTCCATTGCTTGCCGCGGTTGCATGCGCTCTCTGCTGCGCGCTGCGTGTCAAAGGCAAGGCTGCGGCAATTATCACAATCCTTGCACTCGCCGCATCTTTCGGCATCATTGTGAAGGCATACTTTGCATACACAGGGCCAGTGCAAGTTCCAATTTTTCAGTGGATCACTTTCCACTGGGGAACTGGGCGATTTCAATCATTCACCGCAAATTGCGGGATGTACATCGATACGTTGACGCTCTACTGGATGCTCTTTGTCACAGGACTTGGAACCCTCATCTCCATCTATGCCAGTGAATATATGGAAGGCGATTGCGGCGCCGGATATTCGCGTTTCTTTTTCGGCATTTGTGTTTTTCTTTTTTCGATGAGCGCGCTTGTCTTGGGCGACAACCTCATCATGCTCTATTTAGGATGGGAAGGCGTTGGTCTGGCGAGTTATTTGTTGATTGGTTATGACTACGCGCGGCCTGCTGCGGTTGCTGCGGGCAAGAAGGCGTTCATCATGAACCGCATTGGCGATCTTGGACTCGCCCTTGGCATTTTCATGTTGTGGGCAAATTATGGCACGCTGCAATATTCCGAATTGTTCGCAGCGATGAACAAGGGCGGACAAACATCTGTGAACTGGGATCTTTCAGTGATTCCATTCTTGCTGATGCTTGGTGCCTTTGGAAAAAGTGCGCAGATTCCACTCTTCACTTGGCTGCCAGATGCGATGGAAGGTCCAACTCCAGTTTCTGCGCTCATTCATGCAGCGACGATGGTCACAGCAGGTGTCTATCTGATTGCGCGCATGTATCCATTCTTCGAACTTCATCCACAAGCGCTCGCCACTGTTGCGTGGGTTGGTGGATTGACCGCGCTGCTTGCTGCCACAATCGGCATGGCGCAATACGACATCAAGCGAGTCTTCGCATATTCCACAATTTCACAACTGGGTTATATGTTCCTTGGACTTGGAGTCGGAACAACATTTGGCGCGTGCTACCACACGTTGACTCACGCTTTCTTTAAGGCTCTTTTGTTCCTCACCGCTGGCGCAATTATGCATGGATTTGCAGGCCAACTTGACCTACGAAAATTGAGCGGACTTCGCCACCTCCCTGGTTGGCGAATCGTTTCGTGGACGATGTTGGTTGGATGTTTATGGCTCTCGGCATTTCCATACACAGCCGCATTCTTTTCCAAGGATGCAATTCTGTTGAAAGCACTGACGAGTGTTCGCGCAGATTTCCGATTTCTTGGCTGGCTTGGTCTTTTCACCGCAGCGCTCACTGCGTATTACACATTCCGCGTTTGGTTTCGAGTCTGCGCAGGACCACTTCATTTCGAACCTGGTGCTGAAGGTCATCATGAACCGCATGACACACATGACACACATGACACGCATGGAAAACCTGATCCAGCTTCCGTAGCGAAGTCAACCCACGCATTCCATCCGCATGCGCCCCGCTGGGCAATCAATGGCGTTCTCTTAATTCTTGCTCTTGGAGCTTTGGTTGTTGGAGTTCCTGCATACAACAAAGCTTTCGCTCACAAAGACAATTGGGCTCAGCAAATGATCGCGGGATCAAGTGCGATGGAGGGCGCTGGTCTTGCAGAGGATCACGGTGCCGAAGCATCCGAACAACATCCCACAGTGCTTGGAATGGATGCGCACACGGGATTGACAGTCGTCGGTTGCACAGCGTCGATCGGTGGCATCCTTGTCGCCTGGTATCTCCATTTGCGTTCCCGAAAGTCGGCCGATCAATTGCGTGCTGCGCTCTTGCGACGATGGTGGATTCGTTGGGTTCCAATTTGTATGGAAAACAAGTGGTATGTGGACGAGATCTATCACGCATGCTTCCGCTTGCCAATGTGGCTTGGCGCACAAATTCTTTCTTTCGGAGATCGACATTTCCTTGACGGTGTGATGGTTGACGGATTGGCAAAGATTCCCGTCGCAGTCGGAAAAGTTTTCAAGCCACTCTATGGTGGAGCACTTCAGGGCTATGCAGCAACAATGGCTGGTGGAATTGCGTTGGTTGTCGCGTGGTTAAGTTGGGTTTGGTTGAGGGGGTTCAACTGACATGCTCTTGATTTGGACAAGCATTCTCTTTCCAATTGTTGCGGCATTTGCTGTTGCAATCGGGCCCACCAAGTCTGCGAAGTGGACGGCATTCGCAGGCACTTTGGTTTCGCTTGGAGCGCTCACAATCTTCGCGTGGAATTTTCCAGCGTGGCATAACGCAGAACATTTTCCAAACACAACTGGACCAAGTTGGATTCCACATGCGGGCATCACATTCTCAGTTGGATTTGATACGGTCTCGTTGTTGCTTGCCCTGCTCAGCGCATTCCTGATGCCGCTGTGCATTGTTGGATCATTCAGTGCAATCACCGAACGAACCAAGGAGTATTACGGTTGGTTCCTCGTCCTTGGATCGTCGATCATTCTCGCTTTCGCCGCTCGTGATGCGATACTGTTTTATATCGGTTACGAGTTCACACTTGTACCCATGACTTTGATCATTGCGATTTATGGTGGAACCGAGCGACGCGTCGCTGCAGTCAAAATGTTTCTATACACATTCTTGGGTTCGATGTTCATGCTTGCAACGCTGCTTTACATTGGTTGGGAGCATCGTCTGGCCGTTGGTGCTTGGGACTTCGATATTGACACGCTCACCAAGACCGCAACGCGTCTGCCAAGTTCCACGCAGTATTGGGTCTTCGCGGCGTTTATGGTTGGATTCGCAGTGAAAGTTCCGCTTTTCCCACTGCATACATGGCTTCCGCTCGCTCACGATCAAGCGCCCACTGCGGGCTCGGTCATCCTCGCATCGGCGATGTTGAAACTTGGAACATATGGAAATTATCGTTTCGCTCTGCCGATGGCTCCTGCAGGTGGCGCAGACTTGATGAGTTTCGTTGCCGTGCTTGCGATCATCGCGATCATTTATGCATCGCTGATTTGTTGGGTCCAGACAGACGCAAAAAAGTTGATTGCGTATTCATCTGTTGCTCATCTTGGACTTTGCATGCTCGGACTTTTCGCACTCAATCCAGTTGGCGCAGAAGGTGCAGTCTTCTACATGGTGAACCACGGACTTTCGACTGGCGCGCTCTTCTTGTGCATCGGAATGTTCTATGAGCGTTACCACACGAAGGACACGGATGTTGTTGGTGGTCTTGCAAAGCGAATGCCAGTGTGGGCTTCGTTCATGGTCTTGTTCACGCTGGCCAGTATTGGGCTTCCAGGATTGAATGGATTCATCGGAGAATTCCTCTGCTTGGGAGGAACGTTCATTGCGGAGCATGACGGACAAACTGGTTATCCAGGAGTACTTGGACCCTGGTATGCAGTCGTCGCAGGACTTGGCTTGATCTTCGCCGCGATGTATTTGCTGATCCTTCTTGGAAAACTTGTTTGGGGTCCATTGCGCGAACCGCATGATGACAATGCTCATGCAACGCCTGTAGTTCGTCTTCCGCAAGACCTTTGCTTCAGAGAGATCGCAATCTTGACACCACTTGCTGTCGCTTGCATTTGGCTTGGTTTTCAACCAAGGCCGATGCTTGATGCGATCGCTCCGTGTGCCGAAAGAATGCTGGTGAATTATCCAAAGGAAATCGAGAGATTTATGTCACAGTCTGCTGGCACTCCGCTGGCATCCATCAATGGCAAGGCCAACGAATCGAGAGGCGAATGATCGAAGCCATGTCACCACGCTTGATTCTTCTTGCACCAGAGATAATTCTCTTTGTCGCTGCGGTGACCGTCGCGATCTTGGGTCTCTCGAAGAATCACGGAATTCGTGCATCTCTGCCATTTATCACTTGCGCGGCATTGATCGCTTCGATCGCCGCGGTCCCGCTGACCTGGACCAACGAGAATGCTCAAGCAGCTAATCTGCTTTTGCCGATGCTTGGTCGATTCGTCAAGCCACTCTTGGCTGGAGTCGGAGTCTTGCTAGTGCTGCTTTCGATTGGTTCTGTCGATCGAAAAATGGAAGAATCTGTCGCACGCGGTCGGATGGCGTTCGATCCACAACGCGTCGTTCGCGGCGAATTTTATGCATTCTTTCTTCTCAGCATTATGGGCGCAATGCTTCTGTGCAATGCGCAGGACTTGATATGGCTTTTCCTCGCCATTGAATTGGTCTCTCTTCCCACATACATCATGGTTGCGATCGGCGGATCCGGAAATCGAAATCAAGAAGCTGCCGTCAAATATTTCTTCCTTGGTGCGATGAGTACCGCAGTCTTCTTGTATGGCTTCGCACTCTTGTACGGCTCGACGGGTTCGTTGCAGTTCATGGAAATCCGCAGTGCGTTGGCAGATCAATCTGCGCGCGGCGGTATTGACACTTTGGCAACCATCGGGGTTGTTCTGATTCTCTTGGGGCTTTGCTTCAAGATCACCGCAGTTCCGATGCAGTTTTATGCTCCAGACGTCTATGAAGGCGCACCAACACATGTCACTGCATTCTTAGCATTCGTTCCTAAAACTGCAGGATTCACGGCGATGGTGCTCATTCTGACTTGTGTTGGATGGAGCGGTCACACGCTGATTGATACAGATGGAATTCGCATTCCATACACCGGATTGCCAACACCTATCGCAGCGATTTTATGGATGATTGCAATTCTCACGATGACTCTTGGAAACATCGGCGCGCTCTTGCAGTCATCTGTGAAGCGAATGTTGGCGTATAGCTCCGTTGCACATTCTGGATACTTGATCCTCGGATTGATCGCAGGCGCGACCGCTGGAATCGAAGCGCTCTTTTTCTATCTCCTCGCATATGGCGTGATGACGACTGCATCATTCGCAGCGCTTGCAGCGCTTGAACGTCGCGGCGAAGAAATCAATTCGTTCTCCGATCTTGCTGGGCTGCGTTTGCGACATCCAGTCATGGCATGGATGCTTGCGATCTCTGCAGCATCGCTGGTTGGAATGCCGCCGTTCATCGGATTTTTCGGCAAGATATATCTCTTTATCGCCGCATTCGAAGCGGATCAATTTGGATTGGTTCTTGCCGCGGTTCTCAACAGTGCAATCAGTGGCTTGTACTACTTAAAGTTGGCAATCGTTCCTTTGGTTGCTCCACCATCTGCGCGATCTGAAGAAGTGACATCTGTTCCAAGTCGCTGGCCTTTTATCGCTGCGGTCGTTTGCGGAGTGGGAACAATCTTCTTGTCGGCGATTGCTGGAACTTTGATTGGGTCGGCAAAAAGTTCTGCGCAAGCTTCGCCGATTGTTCTGACTGCATCGCAGGCACCGTTGCCCACAGCCTCGACGCATTGATATCATCCGATTTCAAGCGACCATAGCTCAATTGGATAGAGCACGAGCCTACGAAGCTCGGGGTTGCAGGTTCAAGTCCTGCTGGTCGCGCTACTTTTTCCCCTCGAATCCGCAGGAGTCACCGTGGCGACCAATCAGGAATGTGCGAATATCTTTACGAAGATCGCAGATCTGCTCGAGATCACTGGAGCAAATGGCTTCAAGGTAAATGCATACCGCAAGGCTGCTCGGTCTTGCGAAAATGAATCACGAGAACTTGGTCGGCTCGCACGCGAAAACCCTGCTGAACTTCGCACCGTCGAAGGAATCGGCGAGAGCACTGCTGCGAAAATTGTGGAACTGGAAACTCTTGGAAAAGTTGCTGAACTTGAGGTGCTCCAATCAAAAGTTCCCCCTGGATTACCTGGGCTTCTCACCTTGCAGGGCGTCGGTCCAAAGTCTGTAAAACTTCTCTGGGATTCAGCCAAAGTCACCAATATCGATGAATTGCGCGCTGCGATTGCAAGTGGCGCCCTGCTCACCGTCGAGCGTATGGGCGAGAAAACAATTGCAAATCTTCGTGATGCGGTCGCTGCGCATGATGCAGCTGGCGCGGGTCCTGTTCGTTATCGATTGGGCGAAGCCATACCTGTCGCTGAATTGATGCTGAAAATCTTGCGCGCTGCCCATGGCACTGTGCGCGTGGCTTTTGCAGGCAGTGCTCGACGCGGCCGAGAGACCGTTGGCGATCTTGACCTTCTTGTTTCAAGCGAAGATCCCGCTGCAGCGAAGGCCGCGTTCTTGAATTGTCCAGGAATTGGAAAAGTTCTTGCGCAAGGCGATACAAAATGCTCAGTGCAATTGGCAACTGGAATACAAGTCGATCTTCGTATCGTAAAGGACAACGCATTTGGCGCAGCGCTGATGTATTTCACCGGAAGCGTTGACCACAATGTTCTTCTGCGAGAACGCGCGATTGCACGCGGAATGCGGCTGAATGAATACGGTCTTTTTCGCGTGCCGAAAGAAAACTCAGAAGGCGCGGATCTTCCGCTTGTCGCCGCTGAAACCGAGGAGTCGATCTATCGCGCACTGGAACTTCCCTACTGCCCACCAGAATTGCGCGAGATGCACGGTTCGGATTTGACGAAACCGTCACCGACATTGATCGAGCTTGCTGACATCAAAGCAGAACTCCATTCGCATACCACAGCGAGTGATGGGGATATGAGCATCATTGAACTCGCATCACTTGCGAAGGCTCGAGGTTTTCACACAATCGCCGTGACTGATCACAGTCGAGCAAGCGCGCAAGCGAATGGTCTCTCGGTCGAGCGATTGCTGAAGCACATCGACGCGATTCGTGAAGCCGAAGCGAAACTTGGAGGCATCCGAATCCTCGCTGGAAGCGAAGTCGACATCATGGCGGACGGTCGATTGGATTATGAAGATGAAATCCTTGCGAAATTGGATGTCGTTGTAGCCAGTCCGCATACCGCTCTCAAGCAAGCTCCTCAAGCTGCAACCGATCGACTCCTCTGCGCAATTCGACACCCACTTGTTCATATTCTCGGGCATCCAACTGGACGAATCATTCAAGGTCGCGAGGGTCTCGCTCCCGATATGGAATTGCTTTGTCGAACAGCAAAGGAATGCGGTACTGCGATGGAGATCAACTGCCACTGGTCGCGGCTTGACTTGCGCGATCAGCATGTCCGAATTGCCGTTGCATCTGGTTGCATGATTGCCATCGACTGCGATATTCACTCTCCCGGCGATGCCGACAATCTTCGTTATGGCATCGCAACCGCTCGTCGTGGCGGGCTCAATGCCGCGGGATGCGTCAACACGTGGTCCGCAGCAAAACTGCACGAATGGCTGTTCGGTAAGCGCTCCTCGCTTCGACCATAAGTTCCTACGCTAGGATCAGACTTCGATGTTTGAATCACTCACAGAGAATCTCTCGGGCGCACTTCGAAACCTGACTGGACGAGGTCGCATTTCCGAATCGAATGTTCGTGAGGCGATGGGCACGATTGAAACTGCGCTACTCGAAGCAGATGTCAATCGTGAAATCGTAAAAACTTTCTGCGCTGATGTTCTTCAGGATGCGCTTGGTGCTGAAGTGCTACGAAGTCTTCGACCAGATGAGCAGATGATTGGCATCGTTCACAAGCGCCTCGTTGCATTGATGGGAACAAGCACATCGCGACTTTCATTTGTAGAACCTGGACCAACTGTTCTGATGCTTTGCGGATTGCAAGGCGCAGGAAAAACCACCACTTGCGGCAAACTGGCTGCTTGGATTGGTCGGCGCGGCAAAAGCGTTCTAGTCGCAGCATGCGATTTACAGCGCCCCGCTGCAGTGGATCAACTGCGAATTGTTATCGAAGGTGCCGCAAGTGCTGCAGGCGGCAGTCGCATCGCATTCCACGGCGAGCCAGATCAATGCGCAGATCAGCTTGGCGCAAAGCCTGGCAGCGCAGTTGGTGTGGCGAAGCGCGCGCTGCTGAAAGCCCGTGCAGAGCGCTTCGATGTGCTGATCATTGATACAGCAGGCCGACTGCATATCGACGATGCATTAATGCGAGAACTGGAATCTGTTGATAGTGCAATTGAAGCACATGAGATTCTTCTGGTCGTTGATTCGATGACTGGACAAGATGCGGTCAACAGTGCGAAAGCTTTTCATCAGCGTTTGAACATTGATGGCGTCATCCTGACCAAACTCGATTCTGATACGCGCGGCGGCGCGGCACTTTCAGTTCGGCAAGTCACAGGCGCTCCAATCAAATTTGTTGGCGTCAGCGAACACTGGGATGGACTCGATGAATTTGATCCCGAAAGAATGGCCGGCCGAATCTTGGGAATGGGCGATGTTGTCTCGCTCGTTGAAAAGGTTCAAGGCCAAGTCGATGAAAAAGAAGCAGAGAAACTCGCCGAAAAGATGTCGCGTGGTCAGTTGGACATGGATGACTTCCTGAGTCAACTGAAATCAATTCGACGCATGGGACCGCTGAAACAGATTCTTGGGCTTCTTCCTGGAGTTGGTTCCATGATGAAGGACATTGATATCGACGAGAAGCAATTTGATCGAATCGAAGGAATGATTCGTTCGATGACCAAGAAAGAGCGAGGCACGCCGACACTCATTGATCGCAGTCGCGTCAAACGCATTGCCGCTGGCAGCGGAACCAATGCAGTCGAAGTTGGTCGGCTGACAAAGCAATTCGAGATGATGCAGAAGATGATGAAACAAATGAGCGGTGGCGGAATGATGGGCAAAATGAATGCGATGCGCGAGATGGCCGCAGGCGGTGGAATGCCAAATATGTCTGGCGCATCCGGTGCGCGCCCCGATGCAGCGAAGAGCAAATTCAAGCAACGCCCCAGAAGATAATTCAGCAGGCGATAATTCAGGATGCCAATTCAGTCATTTCGGATTCAGAAATAGAAAGCCAACGCAACGCCCGCGCTTATCTATATCCTCGATCAAGTGGCAATGGATCGGATGATTTTCCAGCAGCCCAATTCCTCAGCGAAGGCATAATTGTTTCGCGAATCAAGATCTTTGCGCACGCCGCGACGGGGATCGCCAGCAACATTCCATACAGACCCGCAACGCTTGCGCCTGCGAGTACAGCGACAAAGATTGAGACTGGCCCAAGATTGGTCGCACGGCCAGAAAAGACTGGCGTGAGGATGTATCCCTCGATTGACTGCACGATTGTAAAGACGAGTGGCGGTCCACCGACGATCCAATACCACGCCATGCGATCTGCTTCTGGAATCGCCAGTTGGTTTGCAGCCAAGAGTGCGATCGCAGGAATGAGGACGACCAAGCCAAGATATGGAATGATCGAAAGAATTCCTGCAAGCAATCCAAGAGTCAATGCGTATGGCACGCCATTGATCCACCAACCTCCAGCAAACATAACGCCCATTGCAGCAGCGATCAGAATTCTTCCGCGGACAAAGCCCGCGACTGCCGCATCCATTTCGCCTGCTAAATGAAAGATTTTATCTTTGCGGGCAGCAGGAACAAGACTCCCAAGGAATCTCACTGCAGTTGGAAATTCAACGCTGAAGAACCAGAAATAAAACGGGATCAGAACTGCAGCAAAAAGCAGACTAGAAAAATCAAGGATTTTCCACAGTGCCGACTGAGCTGTGGGACTCAGAAGCGCTTGAGTTATTGAAGTTGGAGATGGGGCTTGCGAGTCTGCGGCTGGGTCAGGCTGAACAACTTTCGGATCTGCGACTGCAGTCACAAGATCTGTAGGCTTGGCAGAGGAGGCCGAAGAAGTGGTTCCTGAAGCGGTTGCAGCAGGTGGTACTGAAGTTGATTTGTCATTGATCCATGTGCGCACTCTGCCGATTTCACTTCGATACTGGGAAGGAAGAACCTCTTCGAATCGGTTGATCCATTGATCGAAGCGCCCTGCTCTTGCGCTCGCTACGAATTCAGATGCCTGATAGACAATTGTTGGAATAAAAAGCAACCCAGCGAGGACAACTCCCAATCCTGCAGAAGCCAGAATCGCAGTCACGGCGACTGGTCGCGACATTTTCAAGACGCGGCAGAGCCAATCCACTAAAGGCTCGACCAAATACGCAAGCGTAAAAGCAAGCAGCAACGGAGTTGTCACAAACCGAAGCGCATATCCCGCCCATATCGCGCCGAAGATGACTGCGATGACAAGGAGATCTCGAAATGCTTGCACTTGCCAAATATGCAAACGTGCAAAGTTTGTGTTTTCAGTCTCAGCTGTTGGTTTCTGCGGATCTTGGTCCATCAATAATCTCTGAACTTAATTCTTGCCCCGACTATCCTTTATTTCCCATGATGTGTTTGCGGAGTCTGTCTTGCGCAAAGACTTCAGCAAAGTCATAGACAGATCGAAAGTCCTCAATTGAATCATTTGGAGATTTGCGAAAGATCCCCAGATCAATCAATGTGAAGACGATTCGGCCGAAGTCGTCGGTGCGCTGCACGTTCCAACGTTGCAGGACAACTGGAGCCATCATTCCGTATTGCTCAATGGCGAACTCCAAGAGCCCCATACAAAGCTGTTGGCCACTGAGGTGTCGGTCATCGGACGAAAGTTGGCTCGGGTCCGACAAGGCAGAATTTGCGGCATGCCCAAACCCAGTCTGGACAAAGTGCAAAGCCTGAACTGGATAGGGTCCCGCAGCGGCCCGAATCGTGGCCAAGTCCAATTCTGGTTTTTTCCTCGAAGGCATATAAACAGTTTATCGGAAATCTGAGCTCAAACATGCACAATTCAGTATGAGAGATTGCGTTTGGGTCACTGTCATCGGCGGCGAACAACCCCCCGATGGGATCGATTGTTGCTCCGGCAAACTTTCTGCTAAAAGTGCGAAACGAGAAAGAAAAAATATTTTTTGCTTTACCCCCTTCCCAAATGTAACAATGTCACGCTACACTTTTCTCCAACACGGAGGTTACTACTATGAACGCATTGGAAGCGTCGTTTCGAACCACACTCATCGGACTTGTTGCTGTTGCTAGTGTTGGTTGCGTCCCACAAGAAAAATACAACGATCTTGATTTGGCTTATCGTTCTCAGCAGCAACAACTGCTTCGAACGCAAGGCGATCTTGAGACCACTCGAGCGAATGAATCGAGGTTGAGATCGCAGCTGGCACAATCAGCAGGAGATCTTTCTACTCTCGAAGCACTGCGAAAAGGCCAGAATGTCGATGTCGACAAGCTGCTCGCAGATTATGAATCGCTCTTGAAGAAAGTTGGCAACATGAATGGCGGTCCACTTCCAGCCGAAGTGAACGCTGCTCTTGCTGCTCTTGCTGCTCAATATCCAGATGTATTGCAGTTCGACGAAAAGCGTGGAATGATTCGCTTTGCTGCAGACTTCACATTCGATCCAGGTTCAGTTGGATTGAAAGCAAGTGCGCTTTCAGTGCTTTCTCAACTTGCAACGATTCTCAATTCGAATGCAGCAAACCCATTTGAAGTCGTTGTCGTTGGCCACACAGATAATGTTCCGATCAAAAAGTCTGCGGCTCAGAATCCAACCAACATGCACTTGTCCGCTCATCGCGCAATTGCCGTGCGAGACGCTCTGAATAAAGATGGCGTTCAGGCATCGCGCTTCCTCATTGCTGGTTATGGCGAATTCCGTCCCACGGTCCCAAATGGTCCAAATGGCGCAGCTCAAAACCGCCGTGTTGATGTCTATCTGATGCCATACTTTGTTGCAATGACCTCAGACACGCCTGCTGCCGATGCTTTGCCCTCAGGTTCTACTACGGGTTCTGCCCCCGCTTCTGCGAAGGCCTCTAAACCCACCAAGGCTGACGACGAACCGACGAAATAAGTCGCAGACTTTTTAGATTCTCTCTTGAATGCTTTGCCAAGGGATCGCACGGAAAACCCGTGAGATTCCTTTTTTCTTTGATCGCTACACATAAAAAACCATAAAGATTGCACGGCAAATCTTTGGAATGTGTGAATAACTCGTAAACTTGAAGATTTTATTGGAAATATCTAAATCTGGGATTACAATCATTGCGATTGAACCTGTTTGACCGCTCTAACTCTGCTTCAAGAACGACTTTATGGAGAAAGAAATGACCACCCGATCCACTCGGCTCTTCACCAACCTTTGCGCACTTTCCTTTTCAATCGCCTTTGGCTCGAACGCCTTGGCAGTTGATCCGGTGATCAACGAAATCCGAGTGGACCAACCTGGCATTGATTTGAGCGAATATATCGAGTTCAAAGGCACGCCTGGTGCCTCGCTCGCAGGCTTGACACTTGTCGTGATTGGTGACAACGACGCGGCATCACCTCCAACCCAAAATGGAACTATCGAAGCAGTTGTTGCACTCTCTGGAAATTTCTCTTCGACTGGATTCTTCGTTCTTGCAGAATCCACCTTTCAATTTGGAACGCCTGATCAAGTCGCAATTCTCAACTTCGAAAATCCGGACGATGTCACATTCCTCTTGGTGAGTGGATTTACTGGATTTGATGGACAGGACCTCGACACGAACAACGACGCCGTCCTCGATGTGCTGCCATGGACTGCAATCATTAGTTCAGTTGCATTGGTTCAAGTTGCAACGCCAGATGGAACCACAGCAGACTTCGTCTATTCAACGAATCGTGTTGGACCAGATGGAAGTACATCGCCGGCACAAGTTTGGCTTTGCGCTGACAGTAATACTTGGCGAATTGGATCTTCCGATACGACCTTAGGAACAGATTCCCCAGGTGCAGCAAATCCCACGTGCGGCAGTGGCGTTGCAATTCGACTTTCGGAGATCCGAATCGATCAGCCTGGAACAGACAATGATGAATATGTCGAAATTCAGGGTCCACCTGGATTCAATATGAATGGTTTCTCGGTCGTCGTCTTGGGCGACGATGCGTTGACAACTCACTTGGATGCTTCGGGTGTGATTGAAAGCATCACGCCGCTCGATGGTGCGATCATTCCCGCTGATGGTTATCTTTTGGTCGCAAAGTCCACGATGACAATTGCAGTTCCAGACTTCATCGTTGCAGCCACTGCGATGAACTTTGAAAACAGCGACAATGTCACCTTCTTGTTGGTTTCTGGTTTCACTGGAGCACTGAATGCCGACGTGGATACCGACGGTAATTGCGTGATTGATGTCAATCCTTGGACAGCAATCATTGATTCTGTTTCGTTGACTGGTTTGGACACGACCTGTGTCTATTCCAGTTCAGTTGCTGGACCCGATGGCAATTACACCACTGGTCACGCCTTCCGCTGCTTCTCAGCTGGAATTTGGTCTGTCGGAGCATTCGACCAACTCGCTGGTGGCGATACCCCGGGCGCACAAAATCGCGCATGTGGTCTTGGACCAGTTCTGGAGTGCGGCGAAGCTACCGCTGGTGATTGCAACACTGCGCACGCAAATCGTTACTGTTCCGATTCAGTCTGCTGCTCACTTGTGTGCACGACACAACCGACTTGTTGCACGATCGCTTGGGATGCAGCATGTGCTGCAGCTGCGAGTACGAGTTGCGGACAAACCGGAAGTTCATCCTGCGTGAAAGGCGTGGTGGCTTTCAGTGAGATTCGCATAGATCAAACATCAACTGACACCGATGAATGGGTTGAACTTGTCGGAACTCCTGGAACAAGCCTGAACGATGTGACGCTGATTGTGATTGGAGACGGATCCGCGACAGCATTGAGCGGCGTCATCGAAGCAGTTGTAAGTCTTGCTGGCAAGACCATCCCTGCAGACGGTCACTTTGCAATGTCCGAGTCAACATTCACCCAAGGAATTGCTGCAATCGATTATGTATTGCCAGGCGCGAATCCGCTGAACTTTGAGAACAGTGACAATGTGACCTTCATGCTTGTTCGCAATTTCACTGGAGCAGACGCACAAGATTTGGACTCTGATGACAACGGCGTCTTCAATACAGTCGTTCCATGGACGGAGGTCGTCGACACGATTGCATTGATCAAGACGACCACGGTGCCACCGACTGGAACCGAGTGGTACTACGGACCAAACACAATTGGACCAGATGGAACATTTGTCCCAGGTCATATCTGGCGCTGCGAAGACACCGGATGTTGGAATATCGGTAAATTCGATCTTCTTGTTGACCCAACGGATACTCCGGGAGTGGCCAATTTGAACTGCGGTGCAGTATGCGCGGGCGATTACAACCACGACGGTCAGCGAAATGGCTCCGACTTGGCGACACTTCTCTCGGCTTGGGGAACTCAAGGCGGAGATATCACCGGCGACGGAACGACATCTGGTGCCGATCTCACTGCTCTGCTCAGCGGTTGGGGCGCTTGCCCATAAGTTGATTTTCCATCAATACACTCACCCCTCAGTCGAAAGACTGGGGGGTTTTTATTTGTCTTTTCATAGTTTTACAATCGAATGAAAAGTGTTCATTCCTCAATTGGTCGCCCCTGATACCGTATTGATGTGACCGCTGCAGTTCAAGAAATTTCGCGATTTGGTTGGCTTGTCTATGACTCTGTGACTGAGTTTGGCAAGTTCATAAAATTCGTATGGGATGTTTTAGTTCGATTCGCAGCCCATCCGATGCGATGTCTGAAGTGGACTTTGCTTGGGCCGCAGTTTTATGCAGTTGGAATTGCAAGCATCCCCGTCGTGGCAATCACCGGAGCGTTCATCGGAATGATTCTTGCGCTCGAAGGATACGAACAGTTTGCATCATTCGGGCAAGAGTCCAGACTCGGAAGCGTGATCAATCTTTCTGTGACCAAGCAGATTGGACCAGTTCTTGCAGCGGTCATGGTTGCAGGTCGTGTTGGCTGTGCGCTCGCTGCAGAACTTGGAACGATGGCAGTGACCGAACAACTTGATGCAATGCGAGCAATGGATGCTGATCCACTTCGCATCTTGGTTGCACCTCGTGTCGTTGCATGCATCATCATGACCCCCCTTCTGACAATGTATTCCGATCTACTTGGTGCTTGGGGTGCTTGGTTCATTACAGTACAAATCCACGGAGTTTCAAGCGAAAATTATTGGTATTTCACTGCTCAAGCCATTGAGTGGTGGGATCCGACTTCGGGGTTGCTGAAGTCAGTTGCATTTGGAGCTGCGATTGGATTCATCTCATGTTTCAAAGGCTTTACATGTTCCGCAGGCGCTGCTGGCGTTGGACGTGCAGCAACAAATGCATTCGTTGCAAGTTTCTTGGCGATCGTGTTGATCAATTTGGTGTTGGCGCAATTCTTTGGAACCATGTATGAACTGGTAACAGGTCGAGGCTCAGGCTTGTTGCCATGAGTAAGTGGATGATGATGGTGTGCTTTGTCGTCACCATGTTTGCATTTGCCCCGATGGATCCACAGGCTTCTCTGACAGATCAGTCAATTGTTGAAACTGGAATCACTCCTCCACCTGATGGTCGACCACC
>Ga0114971_10000247_pt1 | contig 34854 bp, 27 predicted proteins | sample M_140625_MF_Meta_FD_87320 | JGI IMG/M metagenome (GOLD analysis project Ga0114971, IMG submission 87320) | Freshwater microbial communities from Lake Montjoie, Canada to study carbon cycling - M_140625_MF_MetaG | ecosystem: Environmental > Aquatic > Freshwater > Lake | place: Lake Montjoie... | reverse complement strand
ACCGAAAGCTGTTGCTATGAAGACGAAACCGAAAGCTGTTGCTATGAAGACGAAACCGAAAGCTGTTGCTATGAAGACGAAACCGAAAGCTGTTGCTATGAAGACGAAACCGAAAGCTGTTGCGAAACCGAAAGCTGTTGCTATGAAGACGAAACCGAAGGCTGTTGTTAAGAAACATAGGAAACAATATGGGGGCGAAATAAAAAAATATGATAACGGAGATGAATATGATGGAGATTTGACAGATGACAAGAAGAATGGTCAAGGAAAAATGACGTATAAAAATGGGGATAAATATACTGGGAATTGGGAAGATGACAAGAAGAATGGTCAAGGATATATGACGTATACAAATGGGGATTTATATAATGGAGGATGGAAAGATGACAAGAAGTATGGGAAAGGGGCAATGACATATAAAGATGATGGGGATGAATATACTGGAGATTGGATAGATAACAAGAAGCATGGGGAAGGGACAATGACATTTAAAAATGGCGCGAGATTTAGGAATGACAATAGATACAATAAATATAAAGATGATAACTTTCCAGTTGATGATAAATATACTGGAGATTGGATAGATGACAAGATGAATGGGAAAGGTATTTTTACAAAAGCACCTGGTCCTGGTATGGGAAATAGAAATGGAAAAGAACAAATTACAATTTGCGAAAAATGGGTACTTAATGGTACCTTTAAAAATAATATTGCTACTAATGGCACTCTATCTGATGGAAATAAAAATATATATTATGCTAATAAAGATTTAATTCCAAGTGTTGATATTCTAACACTTCATCAAGCACCTAAACCTATTGAGACACCTATTGAGACACCTATTGAGACACATATTGAGACACCTACACCACAAGGGATTATGCCTCAATCATTTAACAATGTTCGCACGCAATATCAAGAAAAAGAAGAAGAAAGGATTTCAGCTGCTGCTGCTGCTGATAATAATATTAGACTTAATTATCCGCGTGATTCTAGTGGGGAAAAAAGACCAACGCTTTTTGATGGACTGTATGGAAAATTTTTTTAAATCTTCTATCTCAATTCGCAGGTTTTATTGGTAAAGGATGGATATATCTTTCTATTTTTATTGCTTTTTCTTCATCTTTCGCTTTTTCGTCAGTCATTTTTCTAATTCTCTTAAATATCGCAGGGTTTGCGGATACATAGCCCCAGTTAAGATTTCTTTCCGGATATCCATTTTTTCTATCTTCTGCTATTTCTTGTTCCTTACCTTCCTCATCTTTTATTTTTGCAAGTATCAAACTCTTTGCTCTTGGATTTTTTGATATTTTTATCCAATTTAAAAATATTGAAACACTATTTCTTCGTCTTAAATCATAATAATCCTCTCTCGATATAGATTTTTCTTGATTCATCCTTTCTTGTAATATTTTAATTGCTTTTGAACTAGGGTTTTCGGATAAGTGGTCATAGTTATAGTTCTTATCAAATTTTTGTCCTGAAAATTTTTCTATCAATTTAAAAACTTTAGGGTTAGGATTTTTATACATTATATACCAATAATTATTTATACTTGTCCATAAACAGTTTTCTATAAATTCCATTGCTGCCGGATTTGCTAATAATCTTATCCACATATTTTGATTATTTTCAAAATCTTTTTGTTTTGCGATACGTTTCAATAGTTCCATCGCTTCAGGTGTTGGATTATCCGCTAAAGAATTCAAAATGTTATATTTACGCTTACCTTTGAATTTTTGTAATACCTGTTTAACAATTTTAATAGCTTCTGGAGTAGGATTATTTGCTAAAATATTATAATATTCTCTTTTTTTGTCTTTATTTTTCTCTTCTTCCATTATTTTATTCACAAATTTAATAACTCTAGGATTTGTATTCATTAATAAATTATACCACAATAATCTATGCTGTCCTTTTATTATATTTTCTATTTGGTATTTTTTAGTAATTGCGTCAGGATGCTTTACTAATAATGACCAATCTATTCTAAATTTCATGTCAAATAGTAGTTCAAACACACCTGGGCTCGGATTTTCACATAAAGAATTCGTTAATTTATCTTTTGGTATTTCGTTTCTCAATACATATTTATATATTTTATCATCTCTTAATGGATATCTATATTTATCAGGTACTTCTATTTCTTCACGTAATTTTTGAAAGTGTGTAAAAACGTGTTCATATGCATCTCCAATAGGTAACTTTTTAATTACTTTAGCGAATTGTCTATTATATCTCTTTCTTGTACTATCTGAACTTTTAGAACTTTTAGAACTTTTAGAACTGTTAAAGGATAGTTTAGACATCGATTTATGAACCTTCTCTAATCTAGATCTAAGTTGTTGTGATGGTAATTGTGGTGTAACTTTTGATAAGTGTAAGTGCAATGCTGGTGTTAATGAATGTAATATCGTTCTAAGTTGTAAATTTTTTTTAGGTTGTTGTGATGGTAATTGTGGTGTAACTTTTGATAAGTGTAAGTGCAATGCTGGTGTTAATGAAGGTAATCTCGTTCTAAGTTGTAAATTTTTTTTACTTTGTCGTGATGGTAATTGTGGTGTAACTTTTGGTAAGTGTAAGTGCAATGCTGGTGTTAATGAAGGTAATTTCGACGTAGTTCGTGATGTTAATTGTGGTGTAACTTGGTGTGGTGGTAATGAATGTAATATCGTTCTAAGTTTTAAATTTTTTTTAGGTTGTCGTGATGGTAATCTCGATCTACGTTCAGAATACATCTATACTATATATATATATAATATAAATAGATAAAATCATATAAGGAATACGGTACATATATAAATATAATAAAAATAATTAACTTACTTTATTTTTTCAAATAATATTGCTCTGATTTATGAGCTTTGCTACCATGTCCGAGTCAGGTCCAAGGAATGACACTTAAGCTGTCACGTGCTTAGCACTCGCAGGTTCGAATCCTGCTGGTAGTAAATTATCCTTTTATAAAGGCAATATTATACATATTTTATAACATTCAATTAGAATAGTCCAGTAAATACCTTATTGATTTCGTGATAGATCGCGCCTTCTCTTGCTTTATCGCGGTCTATTATGAATTCCACGTAATCCGTATATACGCAAACAATATCGTCTTTCACGATAAACATATATGCGACATATATTAGTATAAAGGATACGGTAAATACAATATCGCTCGTTGTTATTTTGCGATTGATTATGAAAAGCAGGGGAATTATTTTACCCAGTGTATTAATGGTAATATAGTAGGTTAAAAGTGACCTCTCGTTCAATCGCGGGATGATGATAAACAGACTGATCGTAAAGAATGTTAACGCTATACTAATCAATATTACAGGATTGTATGGGGCGATCCCGATCAAATAGACGATGGTATATAGAAAAATCCATATTGAAAGGAATCGATCGACGGTGATTACGCGATTGTCCATTTCTTGTTCTCTACTTTTACAAACTATATTATTTTTTTATTTGGTGTTCCGTTTAATCCCAAGTGTGCTGATAATCCCGACTTTACGCCTGACATACGGTGTATGATTATTCCCAAACCAAGTGATGTAATCACGATAATTGCCAATGATACCGTATATTGAATGAATGTTCGCTCGCTCTGCTCATTGCTACTCAATTCCAAAGGATAGACCCATAAAATAGAATGTATGATAAGTGCTACGATCACTGTAGGTACCAAGTCAATTAGAGTCAAGTTTAAAACCCGATACCGTCTCAGTTCCTCCATAGTAACCGCCATATTATCTATCTTATCTATAATATATAAAAATATAGAGATTCTAGTATATATAATATATATGATACATTTTATTACCTATGGCGATAATGGGTTTGTCGAGACGAAAAAAAGACTCGTCAAGCAAGCGGAGAGTATAGGATGGTTTGACAGCATAACCGCGTATGGTCCCGAAGATTTAGACGAAGATTTTAAAGAAAAGTTTAAAAGTGTTTTGGAACTGCCAAGAGGTGGCGGGTATTGGATATGGAAACCATATGTAATTCATAAACATCTAGAAAAAGTGAAGGATGGCGACATAGTAATCTATGTGGATGCGGGGTGCTATATAAACCCTAACGGGCACAAGCGATTTAAGGAATATATTGAATTGTTAGAAGACGGCGTCACGAGCGACTCAGGATGTATATCCTTTGAAATGCCTCATCACGCGGAAGACAAATGGACGATCAAAGAGATCTTTGAGTATTTAAATATACACGCAGACAGTCGCGATATTAGGGAATCTGGACAATTCATCGCGACTGTCAGGATGTTTAAAAAGAACGCAAACAGTATGAACATTGTTTCCATGTGGTTAAAAACATTACATCAAAATCCGCTATTATTTACGGATCATTATAATAAAAATGAACAATGCGAGCGTTTTATAGACAACCGACACGACCAAAGCGTCCTTAGTGTTATTTGTAAATTATATAAAACGATCGTCTTGGAAGACGAGACATACTTTGAAGAAGGTTTTGGTAGCGAACGATCTCTTCGCTATCCTTTCTGGAAGACGCTATTGCGATATTAGATATAATCACCATATGAGAACAATGAGTATTCTCAATAAGAATTTATTTACTTCTTTATTATTTTCTTATATTCTTTGACAGTTATCAATTCTCCCTTATGTTTTATATATTCCTTTTTATCCCCTTGTTTCTTATAGATGCATCTTTCCTTACCGAGTATCACCTTCTTATGTATATTCTTTATTCTGACACTACCACCTATTCTAGAAAAGGGCTGTTCATATGTTTTACCGGTTATTAATTTAGATGTAGCTGCTCTTAATTTAGATGTAGCTGCTCTTAATTTAGATGCAAAATTTTCTCTTCTAGATACTCTTAACGAAGGAGAAACAGTAGTAGATAAGAGTCCTTCTTGTTGTTCTTGTTGTTCTTGTTGTTCTTGTTGTTCTTGTTGTTCTTGTTGTTCTTGTTGTTCTTGTTGTTCTTGTTGTTCTTGTTGTTCTTGTTGTTCTTGTTGTTCTACAAAATTTACTCCTCTAGATACTCTTACCGGAGGAAAACGTTCTTGTTTCTCTTTTTTGTATTTTTCTATTAAATTAAACAATTCATCCCTTTCATCATCTTCATCATCTTCATCCCTTTCATATAAAATTGTTAACATTTTTATTCTTGCATCTAAATCTCTTTCTGATAATTGCGCTTGGTTGACTGGTCCTTCTTTTGAAACAGCGATTATTCTTGCTAATGATCCAATTGAATCATATTTATCTTTATCATTAACATATTTTGAAGGATAATTTATAATACCATCAAATGTAATTGATATTTCGTTATACAAATAATTATTATTTTCTATTTTTAAGTAACCTTCTCTTGCTAATTTATTTAATATTTTTTTATTTTTTAATATTACTCTTTCACACTTATTTAATTCATTTTTTATATGGGTGTTATAATCAAGTATTAAATATTCTTGTATTCTAAAATCTTCATATTGTCTAATATTATTATCCCACATTATCTTCATGTGTTTTTCGTAAGTTTTAAATGTTATAGACGATATGAATTTTCTTACAAAAAATTTCCTTCTATCATATTCAGTTAGTATATTCATCCAATGTACTACCATATATTTATGTATGCCGGTATAAATAATTTTTTTATCATTATCAAAAAAATTTTCTAATTCTTCTATATAATTCTTTTTAAATTGTTTAAAAAAACTAAAAAGTTTTTTAATTCTATCATTATTATCATCAACATCATTCAAACTAAAATAGAAGTTCTTTAGATTGAATAGTTTGAATAGTTTGAATGGTGTTGATTCATTGTTAAATAATTTATCGATATATTTATGATAATTCTTATCAAATAATAATTTTAAGGTTTCTTGTAAAAGTTTTCCAAAAGCGGTTTGTTGTTCTCCTTGACCCGTATTTATTATATTTTGCTGAAACGGTGTCTGTAATATAGAATATAACAACGCTAAATTCATTTCAATTTCTTCTCTGTCCGGATCTTCTTTGTCCGGATCTTCTTTGCTATAAAAATTTGATTTACGCGTAATATTCGGTGGTAACAACACAGGTCTCGCATTGCTTGCGTTCTCTTCTGAACTTTGTATTGGTATAAATTCTGTTAGCGACAATCTTTTCATTTCTTCATCAAATATTTCAAATGTTAGATTGTCTTCCGTAATATATTTTTTAAAAATTTCTCTTTTTTCTTTTTCTCCTTTTTGAATCATCCAATGTATAACCATATATTTAGGTATTTTATGAATAGGATATTGCGGCTGTATAGGATATTGCGGCTGTTCATAATTCAAATATGTTTGTAATTTTTGAACAATAACTAACTTTATATAATATGTATATAAAGAGGTTAGCGTATCATAATCGGGTTTAAAGTATAGTTGATATAAATAATCTTTTAAATGATTTATTCCTCTTTCTTGTGGAATGTTATTGTTCTTAAATAAATTATCTATATATATCAGATAATCTATCAAGATAGGAGTGTTTTCTTTCCATTCTTTCCATAACTCTAAAGATAACTTTAAAGTTTCTTGTAAAATTTTTCCAAAATCTGTTTGTTGTCCATTAAAATTTAAAACTTGCAATCTCTGCTGCTGTAATTTCCGCTGCTGTAATATAGTAAATAAAAAAGTTAAATTAATTTCTAATTTTTCTTCTTTTAATTTTCTTCCCTCTTCTATAGTTAAAATAGGATAATTCTCTTCCGCCACTTGTTGTAACAAAGGTTCTTTTAACGGATCAGTTTGCGGAACTAATGGTTCTAATCGAAATACCCTTTTTCTACTCATTTATAATATTACTCTTATATATTAATATATTAATTATTTTAATTTTCAGTTCATATATAATTAAACATAAACATTCTACGCGTCAATATCATAACGCAATGTTTTATTTTTATACATATGCTCTACTACCTTATGAAGATTTATAACATCGTACAGCGAATTATGGGCATTCTCAACATCCGTTTTGAAATTATGTCTGTATATTTCGTTTAGCGACGGATTCTTATAATTACCATACGGATTTATAATTTTAAGGATCGGTTTCATATGCTTCATTGTACATAGTAACGTCTTCTTGTCTAATTCGTCAATAATATACTGAAGATTCCTACGATATAGTTCCGATTTAATCACACCAACGTCAAACCCTACATTATGCGCAACAATATGCGACACATTCTTTAACAGTTCGTAGAATATCTCCACCGCTACGATATCAAAATTAACACCAACATTATCCGAAATATCATTGGTGATGCCGTGAAATTCACCATTCGTTATCTCAAACCCCTCGCGTTTAATAATATAATCTTTGACATCCAGGTAATTAAACTTTGTATCTGTGATTAACATAGAAAACTGGACAATCCTCGCATTCGCATACTTATCTACGTCCTTATAATTAGGATACTCCCCCCATCTCAAATTATGCGTATCAGGCAATCCGGATGTCTCAGTGTCAATAAACAATGCCATATCGCTATAGTTATATAGTTGTAATACTATATATAGTATATCATATTTTTATATCTATAAAGAAAATAAAGAAAATAAAGTATATGAATAAAGTATAAAGAGATGCCACTCGCGAGTTCAGGGACAATCTCGTTATCACAAGTTCAAACAGAGTTCGGTGGCACAAATCCGATAAGTATGTCTGAGTATTACACAAACGCCGTAAGCGGTTTCACATCCGGTATCACAGGATTACCAGCGTCAGGTACAACAGTCTCATTATCTGTGTTCCGTGGCAAAGCTAAACCAAGTAGTGGTATTCCATATGCCTTTTCATCCCATACTTTTACAAATGCTGGAGCGACAGGCCAAACGGGACCGATAATTTCACAAGTTCGTTCAGCGTATAGCACAGCTGCTTGGGCTCAAAACAATTCATATCTATCTATGACAACACAAGGAATCCAATTATGGACTGTCCCTGCTACTGGGAGTTATACTATTACTTGCGCTGGTTCTAAAGGAGGTAACAACACATCTAGCGGTGGTTCTGGTGCTATTATGACAGGGACATTTTCATTTACATCAGGGGATATAGTTTCTATACTAGTTGGGCAAGTTGGGAATAATGGAATTAGTGAGGGTGGGAATTGTTCTGGAGGTGGAGGTGGAGGAACGTTTGTCATATATAATGGTTCACCATTAATTGTAGCAGGTGGTGGTGGTGGAGGCGGTGGAACAAATCCATATGGGGGTGGTGGAGCAGGTGGAGCAGGTGGAGCTGGTAATAGTGGGCTGAACGGCGTGAATGGATCTGGGTCTGGGGGCACAGGAGGGACGGGTGGAACCGGTGCGACAGGGGGGAGTGATGGTTCCGGGGGAGGGAATAACGGAGGTGGTTACAGTGGTAATGGTTCCGGGGGAGGAGGATACACTTTGGGAGGAGGTATTAATTTGAATGGAAAAGCATACTTAAATGGTGGAACTGGTGGGTATTCAACTGATAGAGGGAATGCATGGGGTGGCTTCGGTGGCGGAGCATGTTCATACGTTAACGGCGCGGGCTATGCCAGCGGTGGTGGTGGTGGTGGTGGCGGATACAGTGGAGGTGGAGGAGGTGGTTGGGGCGCATGGGGTGGTGGTGGTGGAGGAAGTTATGGAGGAACTTTTTCGAGTTACAATACAGGGGTAGGGTATGTTACGATCACAAAGGTATAGATTTACAATAATCCAGGCTCCTTCTGCTCCTTCTGCTCCTTCTGCTCCTACCGTAGACATTTCCACTTATAATGCTATAACTGCTACCAGTGCTGTAGCTTTTTCTTATATAGCAATGCCTGGTGGTTCAAGAACATTATTGAATTATTTACAAAGTTTTGGAGTATTAGGAACTTCTACGAATACAGGTGGTGGAACTTGGTTATCGTCGTATAGTGGAAATATAAGTTACACAGCAAACCCTATATCAAATAATACTTATTTTACAACTTATGGTAGAGTCCGCATAATAGATGGTGATGGTTCGTCTGATGGCCCGGATTGGGCGGTATTTAATTTCGGTCTTGCTTCGAATGGTGATTTTGACGGATATAGTAGTACATACGCATACTTTGGAGGGGAAAGTTCCTACAGTGGAGGAACTGGTGGACTAGCAGTAACTACAGGATATGTATGGGGATTTACAACAAACGGATGGACTATGTTGTATAGACTTTCATTACCAGGAGATGGAACAAATAACCACACAAACGGCAATTGGTTTACCTCTGGCGGAACAGTTACAACAGGAAATGGAAAACGTTCAGAGTATGACAGTTCACCTATAACTCATTTAGGGTTTTCTGTTTCATAGATAATATTAATTCAAAGGAATAGGAGCAGGAAGAAGCATAAGTAGGAGCATCGGTAACACCAGCAAAGGGACATCCCGCGCACCCCCTAGTAATATCGTGCGACGAATGACCTTTACATTTTTCTAGCGATTATGTTTATATTTGTAATAGAATTGCTGGAATATTTTTAACTATTTTTTTAACTTATAATAATTAGAAGGAAGATAATAAATGATATCTCGCAAAATCCATCTTCAAACGCAGATATGATGGTGTTTAATGTTTCAACCGCAGGGTATTTGCTTATCTTAGAGAGTGGTAATACTATCACGTCTATTGCCTTTGTGTTATTAAAACCATAAAATGGATATCCTATGGAAGATATAAGAATATATTAATGTATTAATAACATAAATATAATGAAACACTATTGGATTAATATGGATCGTTCCGTGGATAGACGTAGGCATATGGAATCGCAGTTTTTTGAACATAGTATAGAAAACTATCGTATTTCCGCTGAAACCCCCGAGACCATCAAAGCGGGTGACTATACTATCGTTCGCAATGAAGAGTCAATCCCTTCAACTACACCAGAGGAGATCGCTTGTATATTGTCGCATTTAAAAGCAATACAGCAAGGATACGATGAAGGAGACGCGTATTTTTGCGTATTGGAAGATGACTTATCTTTTATCAATATTGATTTCAGCAAAATATTAAACTATATCACAGAAACTCAAAATAAAAATAAAGAAACTATTGAAATCCTACAACTTTATACAAGCAGTCATCCTGTCGTCATCCATTTATACAACGAACACTTTTTAAAGCGTTCTGGTGATGGCGACGTTATCATCAAGAGATCCGAGTCTTATCCAGGCGCCGTCTATTATTTACTATCAAGAGAAGCGGCGCGCAAAATCTTAGACGCGTATGTGTTGTCCGATAATAAATACGACTTGTCATATTCCTCTTGGACAGCAGCGGATAATATAATCTATGTCCCTGTGAATTCATACGTCATCACGTATCCTGTGGCGATCACAGATATAGCGTTCGGTAGCACGCTACATCCAGAGCATCTGCCAAATCACGAACATTGTAATAATATTATTAGACACATTTGGTCGGTGAATGACCAACGAGCGATGTTCTCACACTAGACCGTCAGCTCACACTAGACGGACTGTGCACGCTTAAATACGCTTATGGCAATCGCCGAGCGCTCTTTATGATCTACTATTTTTTCTATCGCGTAGTTGTCGGTTTCAAATGCCGGAATCCACGTTCGTATATACTCGTAGTCTTTGTCATAACGTTTTACCTGTAGTTCAGGATTGAAAATACGAAAGTAAGGTTGTGAATCAGTGCCTGTGCTTGCTGACCACTGCCATCCGCCATTATTACTTGCGGGATCATAATCCACCAATTTTGTAGCAAAGTATTTCTCGCCCCATCGCCAATCAATTAGAAGATCCTTTGTTAAAAACATTGCGGTAATCATACGTAGTCGGTTGTGCATCCAACCCGTCTTGTTCAACTGTGCCATCCCCGCATCTACCAATACATACCCTGTTTCGCCACGACACCATCTTTTAAACCACTCCTTGTTATTCGTCCATTTAACATTATCATACTGCTCCTTAAATGCGTTACCTAATACGTGTGGAAAATAATAGAGGATATTTGCGTAAAACTCGCGCCATAGCAGTTCTCTTTGTAATTCCTTAACATTCTTATAATTATAATAGACCTCTCGTATGCTTACGCACCCAAATTTAATATAGGCGCTTAGTTTCGTCGTCTTATCCATTCCCGGATAATCCCGGGTTATCGCGTAATCCGTCATAACCTTCTTAAATCGCACAAGTGCCTTGTCGCGTCCGCCACGAACCGCTATATCATCGTTAGTTTCATAATATCTATGCTTGTCGAATCCTTTGATATGCTTTACGACATTGATGTCCTTTGTGCCTGCGACACACGCGTTGACTTTGATTGATAGGGATTTTTTATAGAATGGTGTAAATACCTTGTATGTTTCATCTTTGTTATTCCTTATCGTGCCCATAGGATATAGTGTGTAGTCTTCTTCGGTAATTATGCGGATACCATTGTTTACTGCCCATTCCTCAATAATACGATCGCGTTTTATAGCGAATGGTGAGTAATCTTTGTTATATGCGATTGTCTTGATATTGTATTTTTTGGATAACTCAACGAATATGCCGATATCGCCTGCGCCCTTGCTCTCATAATAATTTATGTGTATATGTTTTTCCAAATCGTCTAGACTTTCAATCATAAACTGGACGCAATTATTACTAAAATACGGATTGTTCTTCGCGTATATTTGCGTAGGGTTGAATATAAACATAGGGTAGATCCCTTTGTTTCCGCACTCCGAGATCAAGCGATTCAGTGCCAAGTTATCATAGATGCGAAAGTCTCTGCGAAACAGAAAGATATGAATCTCTATCATCATCGTTCGTTTCTATAATTATATTACATAATAGATATCTTATCTAAGCACAGTATCAAAGACAGTTGCCTAAGGCGAAGGAAGAAGAGGAAAAAATAAACGAAGCCTTATACAAGATACGATTTGCTAAGTATGACAAAGGGCGAATTGATAGACCAACGACGGCGACGAGGAAATCCATTATATAAAAATTAACAATCATATATAATCAATCCTATTCATCCCTATTCACACCTTCATATGAGGATAATTAAGCAGTATATCGAATTATGTGGCAACGACGTCAAGTATAGTATTGCGGGGTTAGTTTGTGGTTGTGTCGGTTCCTATTATAATGTCATCGCAAACGAGCAAATGACCCGAATGATGCTTGGTGACTTCACAAACCACCGACTCTATTTATTATTTTATACGAACTTTATCTCGATGATTGCGATATCATTACGAGGTGGGCTTTTTGTGTATTCGCAGAAGTCGATGAATCACAAACTGCGTTGTATTATCTATCGTAAACTTTTACACCAACCCTTGAAGTTTTATGAAACGGAACCCGTCCAATCGCTACTGGAACGAGTGAATAATGATGCGCGAATTGTGTCGGATATTATATCGCTAAACATCAATGTATTTTCGCGATCCTTCATAGAGGTTATCATAACCTTCTGGTTATTGACAAATATATCTTGGAAACTTACAGTAATCGCCATAATTTTAATACCAGTCCATTATTTCATATCAGAGTGTTACGAGAAGATACAAAAAAAGATAATGGCAAACTACGAAGAACGAAATAAAGAACTGAATACATATACACATGAAACGATATCGCATATCTCCGTTATGAAAACCTACGCAAACGAACGGCGATCGGAAGAAGCATACAACTCGCTTGCGAACAAGGTAGCCGATTACAATCACAAGGAATGCCTCTTGTATGGAAGCAATCTCTTAGTGGTTTGTAATATACCGACGATAACTACAATTATTATTATATTATTTGCGAATTATTTACAAACTGTAGAAGGGCTCGCTATTTTTATTCTTCATAACCAGGGTTTATATTCCACCATCAAAACCCTTTTTGATATGAAAAACGAATTCATAAAATGTAAAGAACCTTATTCGCGTATTACGACTCTATTGGATAACCCCGAATATACAAAGGGTTATTACGTACCCCGTGATAATACGTTGATTGGTGACATCGCGTTTCATTCACTATCCTTTAAGTATGAAAAAGCTGACGCACCGATAATGACGGATTTTAACTTCAATATAAATCGCGGGGATAAAATCGCGATTATTGGTGCGTCTGGATGTGGCAAAAGCACCCTTTCAAAATTACTAATGAATATCTTGGCGCCGACTGGAGGTTCTATTACGATAGACAATGTGAAACTATGCGACTATGATAGTGAATGGTTGAAAAAACATATTGGGTATGTCGCGCAAGACAGCGTTCTATTCACGGATACGATTGCCAACAATATTTCGTATGGATTATGTGACTGTAGCGAAGAAGACATCATAGAGGCGGCGAAAAACGCGAATGCTCACGAGTTTATTTCAAAACTACCAAAAACATACCAAACGATGCTTGAAGGAACCGAGTTAAGTTCGCTTTCAGGGGGGCAAAGGCAACGCATATCAATAGCGAGAGCATTGCTGAGAAAACCGCAAATCCTAATATTTGACGAGGCAACATCGGCACTGGATCCTTATTGTGAAGAACTTGTTCAGCAGACTATTAGGGAATGCTTCGCGAATCAAAATAGCACAATGATAATTATAGCACATCGTAGGTCGGCATTAGAGATCGCGGACAAAATCTATGAATTAAAGGATTCGCGCCTTATTTTGGTAGATCGGTAAATAATATTAAAAATATCTATATAATAGAATGAATAATATCACGGTTATAAACAGTGTTCATGGTAATCGCATGGAACACGCGATCACCGTATCGTCCTCTAAGAAAGATCGCGCGGATATACGAATCAATAACGCGCTGGATATTTTGCGAAAATCGATGACAATCAAAGAATACCCAAAAAATGAAAACGAGGTATTGTTCAATTTACAAAAGTTGAATAAGGTATTTGTGAAAGGGTTTATTTACCGTATGACACAAGGTCTCTATGTATTTACAAAGTATCAGCAAAATAAAAAGAAGCGGGCGAATATTATATTTTATGCCCCGCAATTAAACAACGCGGACATCGACAGATTGTGCTGTATTCTTTCATATTCAAATATGTCGCGTGATATTATCAATGAACCATCCAATATTTTTACACCTGAACGGTTAGCGGAGTATGCTTGTCGGTTGTTTCGTAATGTGAGCAATGTAAAAATAAACAATTATAATCACGCAGATATTAAGCGGATGGGGTTGCGCCTAATTGACGCGGTTGGTGGATCATCGCGGAATAAACCGCGGTTTGTGGTTCTTGATTACACCCCACCGAAATATAAGAAAACAATCTGCCTTGTAGGCAAAGGTGTAACCATAGATACTGGTGGGTATTCTATGAAAAGCGATAAAGGTATGGAACAAATGTATATGGACAAGGAGGGTGCGTCGCTATCATTCGGGTTGTTTAAATACTTGGTGGATAGCAAAAGCACGCATCGTGTCGTTTGCCTATGTCCCTTGGTTGAGAATATAGTAACGGATATCTCAGTAAAACCGAGTGATGTCATAAAGGCGTATAATGGAACGACGGTGGAGATTGTGAATACCGATGCGGAAGGCAGGTTGATACTTGCGGATGCGCTTGCGTATGCTTGTAAAAACTACGATCCGGACTATATATTTGATTATGCGACGTTAACGGGATGGTCGGAACGATTACATTGTCATACTAGTTTCACGTATTTTACATTAAATGACAAACTAGCAAAAGACATTGAAGGATATACGAATGAATATGCTGAAAAATGTATGCGGTTGCCACCGTGGGTAGATTATATCTACTATATTAAATCCAATATCGCTGATGTCAAAAACTCGGGATATAAATGTAATAGCGGTGGTTTAATGGCATCTTTGTTTTTAATGAATTTTATTCCTGTGAAATATAGAAAGAACTGGATACATTTTGACGTTCGCCTATCGACCTATAATAACACGGTGAATATCGCGGATGGATTTGCGACCTACCTGGAGATCATAAAAGGGGTATCGTAAGATATGGTATTCTTCGGGATATCCTTAGTATTGTATGCGATGCTCGTCGCATCTGCCGACTTTTAGGGATATGCGATAGGACTTTTGGTTTCATAATAAAAATACAAATCATTTTATTTATTTTCTTTTTATTTATATAAACATACAATTATTACCATTGTGATCATACGAATATACATTGGATATCCTAAAAAGTCGGCAGGTGCGTTGAGCACCCCAAGTATTACTGAGCTATATTTAGAGATTATAAAGGACCCCTCTTATTCTCTATACACTTTTATAATAATAATTTATCAAACATTGAGCATCGCAAGAAACACATTTTATTTCTTTTTGTTTTTTATCTTTTTATTAAATTTCGCAAGACTCACATATTCGCCTTTGACCTTCACATATTCGCCTCCTCGCTTTCCCACATAGATCACCATCTTTCGTTTGCCATATAGAAAGCGTTTTATTGATTTTGTATAGATCTTTCTTTTACCGCGACCGCCATTAGATAAACTGGTTTCTATGTTTGTTTTTGGTTGTATGTCTTTATTGGTTTCTACTAATGTAAATGAAAACATTCCATAATACTTTTTTCCCTCTTCCTCTTTTTCAACTGTAAAAAGGGAGCTTGTATATTCATTTGTATCTATATTGTATGTCACATCTACTATACTATTTTCGCAATATGAGTCTAATGTTACTTCTTTATAATTAATATCTATAGGAATGTCTTTTATTTCCTTTATACTTACACCTTTATTTATTATATCGTGCACCTTTGTGGATTCGGTTTTTCCAAATAACATATCCGAATCCTTCGTCATTTTCAGATACACATAGGATTTTTTATTTGATTCATCATTATCTTCAACTTTAGAAATATCTAAATCAATATGATATGACGTGATATCTTTTGACGTGATATCTTTTATATTTGTTTTGCTAATATACGGTAATGCTCCTGAAGGTTGATGACCGAATATATTATATACTTTTTTGGTTGATGCGTCTTTTTTTATAAATTTATCTAAACTTAAATATTTCATATCTTTAACTTCTCCAAGGGTTTTTCGCGAAACGACAGGGGAAGAATACGCAGATAATTTCAAATCTTCTATTTGTTGTATATCACAATTTGCCGACATCGCGACATATTGTTTATATACTTTATTATTTTTATACTTCATCACAGTATCGCCATTTCTAATACTTGTAATAAATTTGGAAAACCTATCATTTAAAATTGTAATATTAGAAATATCATAATAACGCGATATATCTATACCATCTACTTTGATAGATAATCCTATATTATTTTTTTCATATCTTTCAATAGAAGGGACCATACCTATATTATCAGGTATATAAAAGGAACCTATTTCATTTATACCTTTTACATAGTCTATTATATTATCCCCATTATCTTTCTCCCCTTCTACAAGGTCTGTTTTATTTTGTATTGTTTTTTTATATGGTATTCCAGCGTGAGACACGAAACATAACTTGTCCCCGATTGTGATTGATGCCATAATATGGCATTGTTCTAGATATTTTATATACAACCCATTATATGGGTCTAATATAACGGGCAATACATTCGCCTCCCATATTTTACCCATTACCATATTCATCATCGCAATAAATATCAGTAATGTTTCATTATCATCTAATTCATTGCCTAATTTAAATAAATATTTAAACTCTTCTTTAAAGTCTTTAACCTGATTTGGAGATCCTAATGTATTCAAATACATTTTTTCAATTCTTGATATATTATCTTTATATTTTTCTACAAAATTAGTATCATCTGTTCGGGGGGTGATAAGATCCTTAAGTATACCAGGTATATTTATAATTGTTGCTATATCCTTGCTTTTGTTTGTAAATATAGTATCCGGTGTATCTTTAAATTTAGATATTATATCTGCTAATTTAGATATAATATCTATTATGTTAATGTTTTTATCGACGTCATTATTAAAAAAAATATTGTCTTCAATCTCTTGTATATGACATTCGTGATACATACGGATTTTATTGGTATCTCTATTACCGCAAAGAAGTATAACACGCCCCTCATTTTCATCCTTTTCTTTTAATGCTAACATTCGTTTAAGATTACGAATACTATATTCTCCGCGATCAATTAAGTCGCCTGTAAAAACAATTACATTATTTTCAAGTGATTTGGGTTTTTCAATAATACCTGTTGCATCCATGTCAGATGTTTCAAACATTAACTCTTTTATTCCATTGGGCATATTACCTTCAAGATCTGAAAAAAAATATATTTCATCATTATCTTTTGTAAATACATAATTTCCAATCGCACCACCTCGCATATTTTTGCTTTTACTTTTTCCTTTTTTACCTTTGATTTTCTTTAGAACTACCATTTATTATATGCCTATATTATAATATAAATAAAATATAAAATATAAAAATAAAATATAGATAAAATCACATATAGAGTATATAAATTACAAGGATATTTTTACTTCTTCTTCTTTGCCTTCACGTCAGGCGGTTTTACTTCTTCAATCTCTGTGTCTTGTTCTTTTACGTCAGATGCTTTATCTTCCTCCTTCACTGGTTCCTTCTCATCTTTTTTTTCTTCCTTTGCTGGTTTCGCATTATCGCCATTTTGCGATTCCCTCCACATCTTCGCAATTAACGAGAATACTTCTTTTCCTGTTAGTTGTGGATTTTGTTCCTTTACCGGTTTACTATTGTCTCTTACGTATTGTTGATATGCTGTAAGTTCTCTCTTGGGTTTATCAACTACTGTCACTGTAATATTCTTCATAACATCCTTGAAATAAGCCTCCAGCTCTTTTTTAGTATTCAAAGTATCAGGCATATTTGCCATCTTCTCCTTTACTTGAATCGCGATAGTAGTCATCTTATATTTGGTATTAAACACTACATAATACAAAATACACCATCAATTTTTATGTTTTTAATCGTAAAATATGTTTTTAATCGTAAAAACATAAAAATATACAACACCATTTACCGTTTATTTTTATTTCTATGATGAAATAACTATCTTAGCGAACCCTTTTATTATACCCTCGATCGGATCGTCTTTGTCAGTTATTTCAGTTACACGTTGTCTTTGCTCCATTACGAATAACTGATATTTCGTGAGAGGTTTCGTAGAAACGGATGCTGTATAAGACATCTTGTGATTGCGAATAATTCTTTGTGTTTGCCTTGTTAAATTTTAAATTTTTACATTTACTCAGTCATTTTTTATAGTTTATTTGTAAATTATAAAAATGACTGAGTAAAAATAAAAATAAATACTATCAAGAAATATAAAAATATACACATATACATATTACTAAGTGTCACTTAGTCACTTTAGAATTCCTCCGTATGCCCGTTCTTGTGGATCTTCCAGAGATCATTTATCTTTTTTTGTGCCTTTTGGTAGTTCAGATCCGGAAACTGATCTTTAATCTTGATAGCCATCTCCTTTTTGAAGATGATATATTCAGTAGGAGGTTTCTTGATTTCGTTACCATCTTCATCCAACTCTTTTTCCTTTTTTGGTTTTTTCTCAGCCTTCTTTGGCTTCTCAAGCTTCTCCTCATCATTACTAGTATCTTCTTTTTTTGGTTTTTTCTCAGCCTTCTTAGGCTTCTCTGGCTTCTCCTCATCATTACTAGTATCTTCTTTTTTTGGTTTTTTAGCAGCCTTCTTAGGCTTCTCTGGCTTCTCCTCATCATTACTATCAGTATCCTCTTTTTTTGGTTTTTTAGCAGCCTTCTTAGGCTTCTCAGGCTTCTCAGGCTTATTCGCCTTCTCTTCCTCTTTTTTCTTCATCACGATTTCTTTCATGGCATTCTTGAAATACTCCTCAATCTCCTTCTTGGTATTAAAGGTATCTGGCATTCCCGCCATCGCTTCCTGGATGAGAACAGCCATAGTAGGGGCAACGGAAACGGTGGATGCGGACATCTTTGCGTTTGCTTTGCGTTCGTTCGGTTTGCTTTGCGTTCGTTCGGTTTGCTTTGCGTTCGTTCGGTTTGCTTTGCGTTCGTTCGGTTTGCTTTGCGTTCGTTCGGTTTGACTTTTCGTCTGCTTCTTTGTGTTTGTCTCTGCTATAATTTTCAATTCATTCCATCAATTTTTTTCATAGTATTTGAAAAGTAGAGCATATTTATCCCATAAAATATAAAAATATAAATACATATAAAATTAATAATATACAAGATCATATACTTTTTATAAAGGCAATTTCCATCTATCAAACATACTTGGATAGACAACTGTAGAATCGTTAGTTTTGACAGTGACTACAGTTGGTACAATAGGAACGTTAACAGTCGCATTAGCAGTTTTACTACGGGTCATCATCTTTGTTTTGGTAAGAATACAATAAAACTAAAGTAATCAATTTTTACATTTATTTTTTTATAATAATATTTCATATAATTATAAATGAGAAGTTCAAAATTAGTTAAAAAACACGTAAAACATAAAGGAATATGTTAAATGTAGTTTATCATATTTTATGCCAACCCTCCGGAAATAAATCATCTGTTATCGTCCCTTTATAATCCGGTCCGAGCCACTTGCTAGGGTAGCAAATTACCGGGATTAGCGCAGACGACAAATAGGCACCAAACCACGACAACGTGCTATTGCCTATGATGTAATGTTTTGACGATGTCATTATTAATAACTGACACCAATCAGGGATATCGTCTGTTACCTTCTTATATCTTAAATTCTTTTCGCTTCCATAGAATTCTTTGAGCGCATCATTGATTTCCAAGTTATATTTATCTACAACCGCCGTATCATTTGCTTCGCAGAAATACAGGATTTCATAATCGTATATATCTACGCCATTGCGAACGAGCGTTTTAAATGCTTCAATGTAATATTCAGGTTTCTGCACTGGATGCAAAGACTGTAAATTAAAATAGTCGCCCATACGATAATGAACCGTGATCGTTTTGTCAGTCGTATATTCAGGATACTTTGTCAATACCTTATTGATATGCTCATCCAACCCTATAATCCTCCTTATTTTGTTGATGTTATGTTCAAAATATTTAGGACTTTGAAAATATCCATCGAGTAAGATATCGCTCACACCGCTATCATCAGTATACACAGGAATTTTCTTATAATGAAAGTGTGGTTCAGTGTATTTCTCGGTGATGTCTATATTATCGGATACTTTGTGGCGAATATTGCTAAACAATGTGTCCCAGTAATATTTGCGATACCCGTTATCGTTCGTCGTATATAAAATGTAATTCTGTGTGTGATCTATGTAATATGATATAGCCGTGAAGATTTTAAAGAGTTGATTGCCGATCCCGTTATTCACTATAATTCCTATATTGTTCATTATTTGTATTTTATTTTATATATTGAATTGTATTTATATAATAAAAATTGAATATAATAAAAATAATACCTAATTATAAATATGTTCAATATAATCTTTGGAATTATAGTATTGAAGTTCTTTTGCGAATACATTGATAGTTTGTTGGTTGGGCTTCTCTCATAGTCTCAGTGTCTTACTGAGTCGTCTTCTAAATTTATTAACCATATAGATAAGAACATTCTTGACGGATTCTCCGACAATCTCTTTATTGATTTTTACAATGAGATAGGAAATCTCACTATCTATTGTATTTTTCTTCATTATACAACGATACGCCATAATCCTACGCCAGTATCGTTGTATAATGATAATATAATGTTCGTATTTTTTGTAGTTTGTACTATAAGACTCCGCTGACTGTATATAGTATATATAAAACCGATTGTAAAATATGGCGAAGAGTAGACTTTTTGAGGTAGTATTTATACGACTTTTATTATACTGATTCAGTAATGCGATCGCTTTATCAATTCCATAATTATATACGTAGAGTTCAATTGCGTTTGATGGCATCACATTGATATATTCTACAATATGTTTTTCTAGAATGTGATTTAATTTTTTGTAATCTTCACAGGAACGATATGTAAGGGTATTATATAGTATATTGATATGCTTTTCGTGCATTTGGTGTCCCATATAGTCATAGTAAGACGAATAAGGGGCAACTTCATCTAACAAACTAATATTCCACATTTCATTGGAAAACTATTCTACTACATAAAATCATTTTTTTATTAATTATTATTAGAGATTACATGAAATATATTGACGCGTTGAAAAAGTATAATGAAGGAAAGGATAAATGGTGCACGCCTCGCAAAGGTTCGGATGATTACAAGAAAATATTGAAAATGATGAAAGAAAAATCGGTATCATCCTCTAAGTCATTATCCGCGAAAAAGATAGCATCCATTATTGCTGCTTCCGCGAAGAAACCATCGTCCAAATCTATATTTAATAATGCGACGATGATTCAACACTTCTTAAAGAGGAAGTTAATTCTTACAAAAAATAATTTAGATACGCGCATTCAACGTTATCATTTGATTATGAAGCGGTTAAATAATATCCAAGAGACGGATTGTTTAACAAAGAAGACATTTGGAAAGAATAAAGGTTATACACTAAATGGTATTGTTAATTTAGAAAAAAGAATAGGTAGTAGTAGTGTGTATGCCAAGATATATCTATCAAGTATCCCTCATTTACTAGGATTATATCCCATCGCCTCAAAACTCATGAAAACCACCCCAAATCACGAATGCGAAACCAAGTTGAACGAGTGGATCACTAAGAACATAATTATACCAAAGCATTCAAGACATTTTGTAATGATGTATAAAAGCACGAAATGTTCGTTGGCTGGAGGTACCGCCAATAAACTCGTCCCTTCGGAGCGATTAGTGAATTATAACGAACTATGCAATGGCGATTTAAGTTTCTTAATGAGAACGAATGTCCGTAATGACGATATGGAAATGATAAATATGGCGTATCAAGCGCTAATCGCAATCGCTACATACCAAAAAAGAATAGGTTTATGTCATCGTGATTGTCATAGCGGAAACTTTTTATATCAAACCGATAACGAAGTCTTTAAAGCAAAACGAAGCGGGAATGGTGGAGGCGGAGATTTTGGTTACTATCACTACGTCTATAACGGGTTCCATTTCTATCTCAAACGTTGCTCTTATAACATATGTATCTTTGACTTCGGTTTGAGTGTGCCTATGAATACTGCGTTTGATGAAAGTATATGCACGGACTATCTAAGAATACTTAACACATTTAAACACAGAGAAGATTACGGATGGATTGACGATACAATGGATATGGATATTAGTGCTGATATGACTTTCATTCAGTCAAAAGTAAAAGAATTAACGAAACATTTTCTTTCGGAAGACCTCGAATATGAAGATGATAGACTCGACCTATTTCAAGGAATTATAGATAACATATTTAAGGTGTTTAGAACCGACGCAGGGATATTCATAACCAAGAAACCGGCTAAAGTATTGAACAAAATCCCTTTCGTAATCAATAAGGTTAGTCCATACCCTGACATAAAATTTAAACGGGACGCTCGTAAACTACTGTGGTAGCATCCATATAGGTACATGGACATAACGGCGTAAAGACAGGATCCTTCCTTGTTTTATTTTTCGTTTGATAATCAAATAATTTATATTTATCCTTTGTATTGGCGATCATATTCTTCAAGATATCGCTTGATTGATATTGGTCTTTCCACGTTCCATCGTTGTATTCAGGGCGTTTATAAATACAACTTTTCTTATTGATAGAGAATCCGCTCAATAATTCGCTTTCACTCTCTTTCAGGGCGTCTATATCGCGGTGGAAATTATTATGGAAGTTGAAGGTATCCATATTTATTCTGTCGGCGAACAAAGTATTTTGTCGCATTGTGTAATCACGCGACAGCGAAGACATACTTTTACAAGATATTTTTGCGCTAAGTAATTTAGGGTTATACTCTGTATTATACTCTAATAATACGTGTGAATCGTTCATCTACTTATACTTATACTTATAAAATAATATTAATATTAAATTAATATTACCATTTAATAGAATAGATGTTTTATATATTAACACCTGAAAACAAAAAAGGGGTTAGTGATGTTATAAGAACGTCTCCAAACATCACTATATTTTATTATTGGAATATGTGTGGGCACTGTACAGCTTTACGTCCTACGTGGGATAAAGTATGTAAAAAGTATAAAAATAATGGCGAATGCGATATATTAGATGTGGAGGTTTCGCATCTTTCGCATCTACCCGAAAAATATAAAAAGGGGGTTGTGGGTTTTCCTACCATTATAAAGTTTTGTAATGGTGTTAAAATAGAAGAGTATAATGACGAAAGGGTGTTTAAGAAAATTGATACATTTGTAAAAGGAAAAGGAAAAGGAAATAGAAAATAGATATAAATATTACAATATATAATATTATAATATAAAATATAAAGAATTAAGAATGAATGCGAATACCGAAAACATTGTAGATGATATCATTAATCAGGGAAGAGTCGAGCCTACCGAAGAGGAGCTAGATTCATTCAAGAACCTCGTAAATGACTGGTTTAAATACGACGACCAGATTAGGAAATTAAAGATCGCGATGAAGGAACGTAAGAACTACCAGCGAGTCCTGAATAATAAGATTGAGGAGTTTATGTTTAATTTTAAATATAATGACCTTAATACACAACACGGACGTATCAAAACAAATATGAAGGAGTGTGTCGTTCCTATTAAAATGAACGACATAAAGACAAAAATAATACAATATAAGGATTTGTCTGGAGAAGAATTGTTGAAGCGGATTTTTGAAGAGGATCGGCAAACTGTTATGAAAAAGAATATCAAACGCATCATTCCTAAAGTATCACTTACTATATAAGGGAATTATCACGTCCGCGTAGAAAGTCATATTCGTAATTCGTGGAATAGAAGGCGTTCTTTATATTATTTTTAATAATTATATTACTACAATTGGTACACGGTCGCGAATATTTCAACATATTATTAAAGCGGTCGGGAGCAATTCGCACAATATAGATATCGCATTCATTCAGGATATGTTTCTTCTTTTTATGTATACTTGCGATTGCCGCGACTTCCGCATGAATACTAAAATCAGACACGTAATAATTGAATCCTGAACCAATGATCTTATCGCGATATACGATGATAGCCCCGTGTTTGTGGTTGAACATAGGCGATTTGATCGCAATTTTGGCGGCGATATTCAAATAATAGCGTTGTTTTTCACTCGAATTACGAACGCAATTGCTGTCTATACATTCAAAATAATTGGATGTATAGAACCCTGATTTGCTTGGAATACCAGCTTGTTTTTTTATTATTTTTGCGACGTCAGCGCCACGCTGTGCATTCCTTACATCTATCATTGTTATCTCTAAGTTTTTAAATTACTATGAATTAAATATAGTCGTAATTATTTATATATCTTCATCATTTTTGTATTATCTAGCTACCGCCTGATTATTGTTGTATTCTTCCAATTCGTGTTCGAAGCATAGGTTATGGACAATTAAATTATTGGTTCGTCCGACCCGTTGTGCCCGTCCGATAGCCTGTTGTTTATCCACTGCCATCGAGTGAAAGATGATTACGTCCGTCGCATAATTAATGTCAATGCCATACCCCGCGTATTGCGTAGTTAACAATATGACATTGATAATACCGTTTTTAAAGTCTTTTAATACATTCATCATATGCGATGTATTCCCTTTCAATTCGGCAAAGGTTATTCCATTCGACACTAATATTTTGATAATATTCGTAAATACATCCACGCGACTAAACACAATAAACTTGCCATCGGGTTTATTCTTTAATATTTCTAATAACGTATCCTCTTTATTCAGAATACCCTTACCAATAAGACTCTTATTGTCGTCCTTCGCAATATCATTGGTAATCGCATTCGAATCCTTTATACTTACAATTGCTGTTAGGTTCTCTGTGCTTTTGATTTCGGCACGGCAATCCGGACATTTCTTCGTAATTGTTCCAAGCGTATTGGCATTCAGAAACTGGAAAAGACACCCTCCGCAAAAGATATGGGTACATTCTAATATGATTGGTTGTGTAACATTATCCAAACAAATTGAACAAATTTTATTATTGATTTCGGTGATTCGCTCCGTCAAATCCTTTATTTTGCCTTCAATTGACGCAATCTCATTATCAATCGTTTTCAAGCGATTCACTTTATTCTCTTCTACGATATCAAGACTCGCGATATACTCGCGTTCTCTGTGTTTATTAGACAGGTTTTTATTCATATCCGCGCAAATCAGCGCCGCCATCCCTTCTTCTGTCTCGTTCTTACCACCAAGGTCTTTAATCGCTCCAGAGATATCGTTCGCATTAATTTTGTCTAATATCGCGCCATTAATATATTTCTTGATGACTTTCAAATATTTTGACATCTTACAGAGATGATAGTATTCTATGATAGGCGGGATCTTGAAACTCTCCTTGACGAATTCCTTATTACATTTCACTAAGATATAGTTGATATAATCCTCTCGGAGTATATCTTTGATATTATAGTATTGTGAATAGGATGATGAAGATATCTTGTGGCACATATTAAAATACGTCCCACTAATGAGCCAGATAAACAGGTAGTTAAATATTTCAATCTTGTTGATAATATCGTGGCATTCGTCAATCATAATACGTCGCCAATTGTATATAAGGTATTTGGCATTGCTATCTGAGTAATTGTAATATTCTAATAATCTATCAAGCGTCGTGTTTTTAATCAGGACGACATCAAACTGATTAAAGTAGTCTATGATGTCGTGAGCACGGTCGGGTGTATTGATTAGGGGCATATTCTTTTTAATGAAGTTCAGGTCTTCTATCGCGATATACTTCAGATCGGTTGATTCCTTCAATGTCTTTTCCCATTGAACATAAACGGGTCCGCGAGGAACGATAATAAGTGTCGAGTTGATCATATTATCCATGTTTGGTAAATTTGAATTTACGGTTTCTGCGGTGAAATAATTGTATGCTCTGTTACTGTGGAAACTATGAACCTTTGCTGAATTAATATGTATATTATCTAAAGGATTATGAGCGATAATGGACAATGCTGTTAGCGTCTTGCCATACCCTACAATATCGCCAATAATGCCAATATTCGTAGAAATCTTTATCATAGCATCTCTGTTTTTATATGTGATTGTTCCTACATTCTCCATATAGATTGCCTTATATAAGCATGCCAATTGATGCGGTTTAAGGATCTTCTTGATCTTGCTCGGTTGCGCACATCGCATAGAATTACTATCCAGTTCAATATCATACGTCAAAGTATCGGCGAAAGACATTATTACGCTATTATTATTTATAATATATATATTTTATATCAATTTTTATATTCTGTAAAAATATATAAGAATATTCTTATACTACTTATTATAATAATGACAACAACAGACGACAACGCGATTATAGATACTGAGGTTCCCACTGAGGTTCCCACTGAGGTTCCCACTGAGGTTCCAACTGAGGTTCCCACTGAGGTTCCCACTGAGGTTCCCACTGAGGTTCCCACTGAGGTTCCCACTGAGGTTCCCACTGAGGTTCCCGTTGAGGTTCCCGTCGAGGTTCCCACTGAGGTTCCTGTTCGTACTGATGTTCCAGCAACGATCTTGCCAGCAACGATCTCGCCAGCACAGCCCCCTCCCCCAGCTGTTAATGTTAAGAAGATTGTATTTGCTCTTCCGGGCGACAATTTCAGTTCAAAGTTTTTGATTTCTTGGACGGCGACAATAAGTAAACTATGGGAAACCAGAAAATACGACATTATGCTTTCACCAGCTACAGGATCATTTGTTCCTTTTGTAAGGATGACGACGCTAGGGCTTGACGTTCTTCGCGGAGAAGAGCAAAAACCGTTTGACGGTCAACCGTTTGACATTTGGATTACGATTGATAGCGATATTGTATTTACGTTTGAACAAGTAGAAAAATTAATAGAATCAACAAATGAACATCCAGTAGTCGCAGGAATGTATCGTATGGCAGACTTGGTGAATTATGCTTTCGTCAAAGAGTGGGACGAGACATATTTCAAGGCAAACGGCACATTTCAATTTATTAAACCAGAAGATATTGATGCTTGGAAAAAAGAGATTGATTTGAATTACTATCCAGTCGTTTATAGCGGTATGGGTTTTATGGAGATTCGCAGGGAGGTCTTTGATAATATTAAATACCCATATTTTGATTCCGAAATCTTCACGATTCATACGGAAGACGGCAAGGTAATTCGCGATATATGTAGCGAAGATGTAAGTTTCTGTAAAAAGATCGCGAAGGCAGGTTATCAAATTATGGTAAATACTGATATCCGCGTAGGACACATTAAACCGCTGATAATTTAATTTTTATATTATTAAATTTATTATAGATAGATAATGCTAGAAGCAAAAGATATCTTCAGAGTTATAGAGTATATAGGATACTATAATTTTTCAATATTACTTCTTATGTTGTATATCGCTTACTATCTATTGTCAAACTCATTTATATTTATTATGTTCCTCGTAATCGGCATAGTAATTGGTGTTTATTTAAGTTCCACGATGCGGGCTGCGCTAAAATTAATGTAATTTATTTTTTTACTTCTTCAATCACTTTATTTGGAACGATACTAACGGGATCAACTACAGTATTCGATACAGGATTCGATACAGGATTCGATACAGGATTCGATACAGTATTCGATACAGGATTTATAACAGGTATTGGTTCAACTGTAGGTTCAACGATAGGTTCAACTGTAGGTTCAACGATAGGTTCAACGATAGGTTCAACGATAGGTTCAACGATAGGTTCATTTACTTTGTTACTAAATGGCGACATCGGCGAAGAGAACGAGAATATAGATGCTTCCTTATTATCTATATTTGATTCTGGATACGGATTTATTTCTCCATTCATTCCATTAACATCTCCATTCATTCCATTAACATCTCCATTCATTCCATTAACATCTCCATTCATTCCATTAACATCTCCATTCATTTTATTCATATCATCGTCACGAATTGTATTTTCGGTATTACTTGTGGTTGTATTGCTACTTCCAAACATCAACCAATATACAACACTCAATATAATTAATATAAATACAAAAATTGCGATACCTATAAATACCCATTTTAAAGAATCCATCAAATTATTTTCAAATTCTGTAGTTTTCTTTGTTTCTTCTACGGGTTTTTCTGGCGTTGTCGCTGGTGGTGTTGTGGTAGTCGCTGGTGGTGTTGTAGTAGTCGCTGGTGGTGTTGTAGTAGTCGCTGGTGGTGTCGTGGTAGTTGCTGGTGGTGTCGTGGTAGTTGCTGGTGGTGTCGTGGTAGTTGCTGGTGGTGTCGTGGTAGTTGCTGGTGGTGTCGTGGTAGTCGCGCTATTTTCGAATTGTTCGGTGTATATTTCCAACATATTTATTAAATGCATATGTTTGATAAGTTCTAGTTTATCTATAATTTTTCTTACATCCATTCTAAGTTTTATAAGTCTTCTATATTAAGATTTCAATAAAAAAAAGTGTATTTTATTAGAATGGATATAATAAAACCAGTTTATGTTTATAAATGGGTTAATAGCAAAGGATACACTACATTTGTATTCGATCCTAACGCTGATTCCGCGAATTACGATCCGTTGTTTACTGTAATTAAGGAACCCATCTATCAAGACAGTAGCAAAGAGGACGCGATGAACAAGATAGCCTATTACCTAACCAAAGATAAAACTGATAAAACACCTTATTATGCGTGGTCTATAGAACCTTTCTTATATAGCATAGGGGCTATTAAATGGAAGGGATATGAAGTGAACCCTTTCAAATCCACAGATAGAAAGACAGATGATATAAATGTCGAGATTGATAAAAATTATAGCAGAGCGAAGGAATTGTTCGCTACCGAAGCAGTCAATATTGTTTTTAAAAGTGATTTTAATTATGAAAATAAATACTACTACGACGATGTCCGTTTTAAAAGTAATAATTACAAGGTTGTAAGCGATAGCAAGGTTAGTGAGTTGTACGCACTGAAGATCGCAAATAACAAGAAAACAACAGAGGAATTTTATAGCGTCCTATACACCGCTATAATGGACGATATTCCATCGTTAATCATCCTATTTGACAGATTATCAACTACGAAAGAAATACAAATTATCCAATATATTACCAATCTAAACAAAGCATATTATAAGTTATTAAAGAAGCATTCCTTTAAAAACCGAAGAGAATTAACACGAATATTTAAACTACATAATGACAGCAAAGAATGTATTCATTTATATTATTCGAAACATATTGTAATCACAATCTTTACAAATGGAACGATTCATATCACCTTCAAATACCAAATTGATAACGGTGTGAAAAAAAAACTCATACACGAATCGGTCGATAAACTAAATAAATATATAAACCATATTTTAAATATCAACGTTGTATTTAAGGAGGCAAATATCAATGCGCGCATCAAATACAACGCGTATAAAACGGGTTTTGATGATTTAAGGCGCGAACTCACGGTATCCACGATATTTACGGGGTTTAAAGAGAATGAATTTTATTACAAGCGGACGTCGAACTACAAGGACAGAAGTGTAATGGATAAAGCAATGAAAAACGATATGAATAATAATAATATTCCAAAGAATGCCAAGGATAAAGAGGAAGTCCTAGATACGCGAATTATTGTTAATAAGGAACACCGATACTATATGATTGATGTTAAAAATGCCAAATCGTTCTTCGAGTTCGAATGCTTGGAATATTGGGTATCCAAGATAATAGAGAAGGCTACAAGTGCCGACAAGCAATCGATGAGTAGCGATAAGGCGATTACTGATGTCGTCGTTAAGTCGAAAAGTCGCGAAAAAGATAGCGAAGATAGCGAAGATAGCGACAATAGCGAAGATAGCGAAGGTCTCCAAGACTATTTGCGATCTAGATATATGTCTCCTCAGTTGTCAAGTGGTGGAAACGGAAACGACAATAAAAACTATTTAATCAATAAACTTAAAAATGCCGACAAGGCGCTATGGAATGACAATAATAAATCTCGCAAATGTCAGCGCGTAAAGCAACCGATCCCTTTATCAAAAGACGAATATAATGATTTAAAAAACAAAGGGTTTAATAAACACTTTGACAACTCTATCATTCACAATGACAACTACTATATATGTCCGCGCATCTGGTGTCCCAAAAGTAATGTCCCACTCGACGAAGGAGACCCTAACGCAAAATGCCCCGGAGCAGACGAAAAACCAATGCGACTCAATGACGATATGAAAAATAAAAACCACCCACGCTATGCCTACTTAAAGAAAAAAGATAATATCCCGTGCTGTGGTAAAAAATTGTCTGGCGATGCTGAGGGTGACGCTAGTGACACAAAGGGTGCAACCGATATTATACCTGATGCGCCAGTAGTACCAGCACCCATACCTAAGAAACCTATCAAAGGTAATGATAATAATTATATTATGAAAAATTATCCAATTTATTATAATAAACGCTATGGAGATATACCAGAGGAACTATATAGAATACTGTATCCACATAATTACAAGGAATATATTGAGAACTGTCGTTCACCAAATAATATTAATAAAAAGCGATGTATTTTGAGGAAGGGTTTGATTGATATCGACGAAATACCGGATCGCTACGATAATATACTCCATACACTCGCCTATTTATTAGACGAAACCAAAGAGTCCTTTGTAGAAAATATAAAAAATAAATTGGATATCATTTCCTATATGTCGCTTGACAACGGGAATATATGTAAAGATTTCGGCGATCGCGAACCAGTATTCTATGAATATAATAAAGTATTATATGGCGATTTAAAAAAACACCTACGCGCACGAAAGTTGAAGATTGAGTTGCCTAAATTTGACAGTAAGAACAATAAGACTGTTTTTAAAATTTCAAGACTCCTATATATCTACAAATCCTACCGGAAATTCATAGACTTCCTCTCCGCTGATAACTATCCAGACGACAAGGGCATCCAGTATCTCTATAGTTTAACCGCATTCGTATATAAGAAACTGCTGATCGTCTGGGAAAACACAATCAACCCAAACAGCAATGAACCAGCGATCAACTTGCTCGTCCCTGAGTATATAAACGATATCATTTCCTATTATGGACTACAGAAGAAGACAGATGTTATAATGATTATAAAAGAAAAATGGAAGACGGAAGCTAAGCAAGGCAAAGCAGGCAAGCCGGACAATAATATACACCGCGATAACAAACTCTACGAATTGATGAAGAACCGCGACAATATTCATTACTACGAACCTTTAATTATCAAAACAATCAGTCTAGAGAAAAAGCATATGGCACTAAGCGAATACCCTAATATTATGAAGATAATCCGTTATCAACCGAACTATACCATCTTTAATAATTTAAAATATATTAACAATTTAATCAAAGATGAAAGTTTAAAATATGGCATTGATACCATAATAATTAACGACAACTACACGATTGATAAGATACTTTTAAAGAACCGCGTATTAATCCGCTTTCATCAGCAAGGCACCATTCTATTACCTTTTTTAATGAAAGAGTTACGGATAAAAAACGTGGTATTCTTAGAGGATATCATTGACAACGTGTTTGATATCACCATTGTAAATCACATCCACGACAAGTTTATCAATAAAATAAATAAGTTGGAAAATTTCGGGATTATCGTAGATACTGGCGTTAATATATTCAGGGATAGCGAGATCACCAAGAGCCGTCTTACAATTCGCAAAGAAGCAAACGATCACAAAGGTCGCGTAATACTTTTTGGAAAGAAGAGCGAATTTGAAGAATATAATGACAGGAACGCAAATGCCATACAAAAATGGCTTGATCTTAGACTACGTGTTCGCGACAAACTACTCGCGATACCCGATATCACTACTCATTCTAAGAAACCTCGCGCAGAATTCATTGAATACATCGTAGGGATGTTTGAACGTGATAAAACAAAAATACAGATCATCGCAGAAGAGATACCTGTATTTACAAAGGAGGGGTTGAACGATTGGTACGCGAGCACCCTTTTACATACCAAATACGATTATATTGATGGGTTGTCTGATAACTTTGTAGATAATGGAACGGAGTTATTTTTTACACAATACTTGGTGAAGAAAAATATACCCTACAATATTCTCTATTATCACGACGCAAACCCGAATATAATACAGGACATACACGACGAAGACTCAAATGTCAATTACGAAAACATCTATGATAACAAGAAGCCCATCGCAAAGTCCGTGGTGAAGTCACCGCCTAGCGATATTAAAATGCCTAGAATATTTGAAGGAGACGCGAAAGACCTGAACTCCAAATGGACAAAATACAAGAAGAAGATCTGGTGGCAATTAAAATATATGAAGAATGAATACGAACCGGGCTATATGATAGAACTATTCAATTACTTTAAATCCATTGATAACGATATTGTCAATGATTACCAGGATATTATGAAGATGACTTTTAAATATTACGCTCACGAGTTCAATAAATCTACGACGAAGAAAATTAAAGAAATATTTAGAGATCCGTATTTTTACTCTTCTTACATTAATGCTATGAACCAGGTTAATAACACCAAGAAAACCTTTAAGACATTGGAAATATTTTTAACCACATATTTTAATAGTAGTTCTATTGCCGACCGCATGATAATATTAAAACAGATTAGCGATAGCCCAACATTCGTCTATCACCCGAACGAGATTACTTTTTTTCATATTTCAAAGGTTCTCAATATTTCTATATTGATTATACATAACCGCGCCGAATATGGAAAGGCTGTTGATGTTAGTAAGCGCGCGGACGAAAAGGATCTGTCAATCACGACTTCCATTTACAAAGCGGACACAAACGAACTTGACAGACCTCTTTTAATGCTATATCGCAAGAATGACAAGACGCATCTCAGTTATTACGTGGTTCGTAATGTGAATCACAATGCCCCTCTATACACGGAGTTAAAAGACGCACCCGAAGAGATAAAGATGATGATACTGAACACTCAAAAAACGAGCAGCTATTCGTCGTCTAGTAGCACTCGAACAAGTGATCTATAAACGAAGAATATCTTATCTTTATATATATGAGTAGCGAAAACGAAATATTACAAACAAATATAAGGGATTATTTCATATTGTTAATCGCCGAATATAATAATTGTGATTTATATAATGGATATGACAAACGCTATAGATTACTAGAAAGGATGATGTCAGTTGAAACCATATTAAAAACTACAATCGGAAGCGATGTGTCTCCCATCACTGGCACGAATAAAATAGACATTACGTTAAAAAATATTAAAACATTAGAACAAAAAATAATAGAACACGCAAAACTGAAATACAAAGATACGACAGAAGAAAAGATTGAATTGTATAATAGGATTGTTGAGATATATAATAATAGCGGGGGTGTTTTACATGTAGTTTATATATTATATTATACTACAGATACTGTAGGGAGCTACCTATCATATACTATACAATACGGATCTATTCTTGAATCCGTTAAAAAGATAGCTGATTTAGAAGACTCTACGCATATTCATTACACATTGAAGGTATTTGAGGATTATATGGAAATTATTCCAGTAGATAAGTTAGAAACAGAAATCCTTCAATATATTAAGAAGGATGCTGGGGTATGCTCTGAAATATTAAGAAGGACGTTGGTGCATGCTCTGGAAAATATTCCAGTAGATAATTTAGAAACAGAGATCACTCAATATATTAAGAAGGATGTTGGGGTGTGCTATGAAACAATACCAATCTATACGAAGGTTCCTAATAAAGATATGGATTGCTCAATATATTATGACAATGTAAAATGTAAATTATTATATGTGTTTGATACTATAAATACACCACAGTTATATTATACATTTAACAACGAAAAACGTAAATACATAATCATAGCGTTAAAACACGCGCGCAGGAGGTGGAAATAAAAAGGCAACCAATGTAAAAACAATTAAAAACAATTAAAATTGTTTTTATATAATAAGATGGTTATACAAAAAAAACAAGAAGGAGGAGCAACAGTCATAGGACAACAAGCCCAAGCCCTAGTTGATGCTCTACAAGCCCAAGCCCAAGCCCAAGGATTAACCGTTTACCAAGCCCGAGCCCTAGCCTACGCCCTAGTTGATGCTCTCCAAACCCAAAGATTAACCCTACCCCGAGGATTAACCCTTCCCCAAGCCCAATCCCTAATCCTATCCCAAGCCCAAGTCCAAGGATTAACCCTTACCCAGTCCCAATCCCTAGCCCTAGCCCAAGCCCTAGTTGATGCTCCCCAAGCCCAAGCACGAGCCCAAGCACGAGCCCAAGCCCAAGCACGAGCCCAAGCCCTAGTTGATGCTCTTCGAGCTCAATCCCAAGCACGAGCCCAATCCCTAGCCCTAGCCCAAGCCCTAGTTGATGCTCCCCAAGCCCAAGCACGAGCCCAAGCCCAAGTTGATGCTCTTCGAGCTCAATCCCAAGCACGAGCCCAAGCACGAGCACAACCCCAACCCCAACCCCAATCTGAAAGGTTAACAGCCCAAGAACGAACCCAAGCCCAAGTTGATGCTCTACAAGTCAAATTCCAAGGATTAACCTTAGCCAACTATTGTGAGGTAAATGTTACCGAACAAGCCGAACAAGCAATGCATTTTAATCCAACAAAAATAAAAAGTTTAGAAGATTATGTTTTAATTTGGAAAGGAAAACCAGATATAAATCCATACACGAATAAAAAGATTATTGTATCTTTGTACCCTTATGGTGAATATGTTTGTTTGTATAAACATTT